>Ga0209337_1000562_pt1 | contig 30094 bp, 26 predicted proteins | sample LinPmetageLP53_FD_184044 | JGI IMG/M metagenome (GOLD analysis project Ga0209337, IMG submission 184044) | Marine viral communities from the Pacific Ocean - LP-53 (SPAdes) (version 2) | ecosystem: Environmental > Aquatic > Marine > Oceanic | place: Pacific Ocean | collected 2010-02-08 | reverse complement strand
AACTAAGCCAAGTTTTTTAATTAGTAATTAAAGGTTGATTAGTTAATATAATTGATATAAAAATTTAATAGGAGTAAATAATATGGCGTATACACAAGCAGATTTTGAAGTATTTACAACAAGACCTAAAAAAGCAATTCGTAATGCTGAAGGCGTAAGAGTTGTTGAAGACTATACGGATGCAGAATGGGATGAAGCTAAAGCTGGTTGCCAAGCAATAATAGATGGTTATGATGCAAATCTTCTTGCATCAATTAGACAATACAGAAATACATTATTGAATGATTCAGATTGGGCTATGCATTCTGATTCACCTTTAAGTAATGCTGATAAAACATCATTAACAACATGGAGAACAACTCTTAGAAATTTACCAGCATCTGAAACAAATCCTGATGATATAGTTTTTCCTGATTGTCCTATCGATTCTTTAGGAATTGAAATATTTCCACCATCAGTATAAAAATGACTGAACAAAAAAAAGAGGAATGGATTCCTCAACAAAAAGAACTAGAAGCACTTCATACTATGAGAATAGAACATAATTATGATGTAAACTTTTCTGTTGTTAGTGATAAAAAAGACTTCTTAGACGCTCTACTAGAAATTGACTCAACCGAGTTAGGTACTCAAATTAAACAATTAATAGAATCTCAGGATAGACAATTCACAGTAGAATAGTGTAAGTTGTTTATATTAGGAGTAATATAAATTAATGGCACTTGGTTTTACAACATATTCTGAAGCAGCATACGCACAATCTAGCGTAATTAATAATGTTGAGGAAGGACTTACAGGTGTTCAAGCTACAGGTGCTATAGGAACTGTAGGTGTTACATCTCCTGAATTAGTTATACCTACAGGCGTTCAAGCTACAGTATCTTTAGGACAAGTTATTGGTGTGGCAGGTTTTGTTTATGCTAAAGCTCGTGGTAATGAAACCTTTACAATTACAGTACAAAATGTTGGTGGTGCAAACAAATACTTTGTAAATGATTTCCAACAAGTAATGCCTACCGCATTGCATAAAGGTTTTACTTATAAGTTTGATCAATCAGATTCAAGTAACGCAACGCATCCTTTAAGATTTAGCACAACTCAGGATGGATCAGATTATACAGATGGAGTTACAACAGTAGGAACGCCAGGTCAATCAGGAGCTTACACACAAATTGTAGTAGCTAGTAATGCACCATCAACCTTGTATGTAAAATGTTCTAATCATAGTGGAATGGGTTTTGCTGTTAGTGTAGAGGCAAATGTTGAAATTAAATCTACAGGTGGAGTTGGAAGTGCAACGGCAGGAATCAGCACAGTTGTTTTACCTACAGGTGTTCAAGCTACAGGTGCTGTAGGTACTTTAACTGTAGCTTTAAGTGCAGTTGCATCTGTTACAGGAGTTTCTGCTTCAGTATCTACATCAAATGTGTTAGTTTGGAGTCAAATTGATACAAGTCAGAACCCAAATTGGGTAGAAATAGCAGCATAAGTATTCCTTGAGGAATATTTAATTGGAGAAGTAAATGGCTACATTTAGTAATTTAGGATTAAAATTAATCACTCAAGGTGACGAAGCAGGTACATGGGGTACAAGCACAAATACTAATTTAGATATCGTTGATGAGTCTCTTCAATATAATTCTAAAAATTTTACATCTGATGCAAATTTAACAATAACAGTAGCAAATGGAGCAACAGGTTCTTCAGGTTCTCCAAGTGGTCGTGAGCAAGTTTTAGAATTTACTGATACAGGAACTGTTCTTACAACCACAAGAAGCGTAATACTACAACCATCTACACTTAAAAAAATGTGGCTAGTAAAAAATTCAACTGCACGAACTCTTACAATTAAAATGAGTAACGGAGATAGTGGTGTAAATATATTAGCAGGAAACGATGCTTTATTATATTCCAAAGGAACAGGTAATATGCAATCAAGTGTTGCAGGTTCTCCTGGTGTAAGCTCTTTAACAGGAACAGCTAATGAAGTAGTTGTTTCTCAATCATCAGGTGCAGTTACTTTATCTTTAGACGACTCCCAAATAAAATTAGTTAATCAGTCTGCCTTAACAACAGGAACAACAGTAAATAATATTTACACAAGTGCCAATTATAATAGATATAGATTTACAGGTTCTGCACAAATAAGTGTTACAAATGGTGGTAGTGGAAACCTTCAAATACAACCTATATCTACAACAGGTCAAACAGGAGTAGGAAATTATTATAGCTCTGGTTTTTACACAGATGTTTCATCAGGTGCACCATCAACAGCTATTATCAATAATCAATTAGGTGCTAATTGGACAATACCCTTGGCTTCATCAGGCTCTAACAATCAAATAGATATTTGGTGGGAAATTAATCTAGCAAGAGATACAACCTATCAATCAACTTATGGTTTTCCATATTATGGAACTGGTAAAGTTACCTCTAGATCAGGATTAAACACTAATTCAGCAAGAATAGTAGATTTTAATATGAGTGCTGCGGCAAATGGTAGTTGGAATACACTTGGAGGTTTAAAGTTTACTACTCCTACAAATGTTAATTCAGGTCATTCAATATTTGAAGTTAGTAGTTATTAGGAGTTAAAAAAATGTCTAGACCAACTGTTGGAGAAGTAGATAAGAAACTTGCAGTAATAGAACAACAGTTAACTGATCATGTAATAGCTTGCGAAAAAGTAGGAGATGAAACATTGAATAGGGTTAAAAGAGTAGAGTATTTTATCATAGCAACTTTGTTCTCAGTTATTAGCGGAACAGTAGTTGTTGTAACAAGTTTATTAATATAGGAGAAGAAAATGGATATTTTAAATAAAATAATAAAGTCAGTAAAGTCAAACTTTAATACATTAGTTCAATGGACAAAAGAAATTCATATAGTTTTAAGCATTTCATGGATGTTTCTTGCTGTAGGATATTTTTTTTCCTCAGTTATATTATTTATTTTAGCTATAGGTTTAGCTGGATATGGTGGTTATTTAATAACAAAACCAGATTTGGAGTAAATTATGATAAGTTTACTTGGAAGTTTACTTGGTTTTGGAACTTCTTTTTTACCAAATGTTTTAGGTTTTTTTGAAAAAAAAGCTCAGTTTAAACAAGACTTATTAATGCTTGAAGCAAAAGCAAAATATGCCGAACAAATGTCTAAATACAAAGTTCAAGAGTTAGACGCAGAAGCAGATATAGCAGAAGCAAAATCTATATACGCACATGCAGAACAACTTTCAAAAGGTAATCAATCTAAATTTATTGCATCACTACAGGCTTCTGTAAGACCTGTAATAACTTATTTGTTATTTTCAGTGTTTGCTTTTGTTAAAGTAACTGAAGTTATTATATCAGTGCAGAATGGTGATAACCCCCTTAAAGGAGTTGTAAATGCATGGGATATTGAAACGCAAGGATTGTTTTCTTGTATTATAGCATTTTGGTTTGGTAATAGAATGATGAATAAATCGAGAAGATAAAATGGCTTATACAGATATTACGCCACCACCCGGATTAAATAAAATAGGTTCTCGCTATACAGCAAGAAATCAATGGTTTGACGGCAATCTTGTAAGATTTTTTAATGGTATTCCTGAAAAATTAGGAGGTTGGACTTCATGGGTAAGTCTTCCAACAACTTCATCATCTCCTTCGGTAAATCCTTCTTCAACTAATAATATTAGGTCTATATTTCTTTATAGAGCTAATAATAGTACCAGATACACAGGTGTAGGAACTAGATCAAATTACAATATAATAGAGGGAACTTTACCTTCAGATATAACTCCTGTAACGGCACTTGTTTTAGGAAACAATCCTGTTGCATGCGTATCAGGAAATTCTTTTATAACATTTACTTGTACTGATCCACATGGATTACAATCAGGCGATTTAGTAAGAATATCAGGTTTAACAGGAACTATAGGAAGTATAGACTTAACAACATATAATTCTGTTGCTTCTGACACATATGATGTTAGAGAAGTTCAATCTGTTCCTAATACTACAACATTTACATTATCAAGTTCTACAGCTAACGCTACTGCAAGTGGCGGTGGAGCTAGTGTAGTTGTAAGTGCATACTTATCTGTTGGTTCAAATAGTTTTTTACAAGGTACTGGTTGGGGAGCAAGTGATTGGGGTGGTTTAATTGATAATACAGCTTGGGGAAGTACAGCTTCTTTAGACTATAAAAATCAATTAAGGCTTTGGTCAGAAGATAATTTTGGTGATGATCTTCTTATAAATCCGAGAGGAGGGCCTATATATTATTGGAAAAAATCAACTGGTACAAGTGAAAGAGCTAAATTGATTTCTACACAATCACAAACTTTATTTCCAATTAGTCAAACAGAAATTGGTTCAACAACATTAAATGGTGCATTAACTAGAGTTGCTACAACAATTAATGTTGCTTCAACAGATGGGTTTTATAAGCAAAATGGATATATAATAGTAGGTGATGAGGTTATTTCTTATGCTGGTACAAGTGCAACATCTTTTACAGGGTGTGTAAGAAGTAAAAATAATACTATTTCAAAAGCACATTCTACAGGTGCTTCTGTTCAACAGTATCAGTCAAACACTCCTTTCTTTTCTTTACAAGTTTTAACAAGTGACCAAGATGGACATTGCATATCTTTTGGTTGTAATCCTTATTATCAAGACGAAATTAATCCTATGCACATAAGATGGTCAGATTCAGAAAACGCAATGGATTGGACACCTCGTGCTACAAATTCAGCAGGTGGTGTTGATTTAAGTAGTGGGTCAGAAATAGTTGGTGCTTTATCAGCAAGATCAGAAATACTTATATGGACAGATAAGGCAATGTATTCAATGAAATTTATTGGAGGAGATTTAGTGTTTCAATTTGATGAAATACAAGACGGCATTACAATGATTTCTCCAAAATCAGCAGCTAATGCTGGAGCTAGTACATACTTTATGGGAGAAAAAGGATTCTATAAATATTCAGGTGCTGTAGAGCCAATACAGTGTCCTGTAGAAGATTATATCTTTGATGACTTAGATATTAGTGAACAACAAAAAGTCTTCGCTGTAGCTAATCCTAGATACAATGAGGTGTGGTGGTTTTATCCTAGTAATGAAATGAATACTTTATATGCAGGCAGTGGAACAGCAAATTCAGACCTTGTTTCTTCAGCAAATTCTAGTGATCCAACAAGGTGTGTAATTTATAACTATGTAGAAAATACATGGACTCTTAGTAATATGTGGCGTTCAGCAGGTGCTACAGCATACGAAGAAGATTATATGCTATTAGGTCAACAATTTAACAGTATTAATAGTTTCTTAGTAAGGCAAGATGATGGCGATAGGTCTAATAGTTTATCTGCTGATGCTAGTGGGAATGACTTCAGTTCATTTATTGAAAGTGGTTCTATTCCTATAGCAGATGGAGATCAATTTATAGCTATAAAATCACTAATACACGATATGGAAATAGGAGGTCAAAACCAATCAGATGTTACAGCAAAAATATCTGTAAGTAATTTTCCATCCGAATCACCGACATCATCTTCTACAAACACTGTAACAAATACAACAACAAAAACAGATGTTCGTGCAAGAGGTAGATCAGCAGTTCTTCGTTATGAGCATAAAGATCAAGATTCATTTTTTAAATTATATGGTATTAGAGCAGACATTCATCCAGATGGGAGAAGATAATGGCAAGGCAACCTTTAAGGCCAGCACAGCAAGAATACAGTGCAGTAGATGAAAATTTGTTTAGACAACAAGTAACTAATTTTATGAATGAAATAACTAATAAAGTTGATTTAATAGAAGAAGTAAAGACAACAAAAAGTGCCAAAAGCGTTAGAAGGCTTCAGTTAATGCTTCTTGGTGCACCAAATTGGACACAATAAATGGCAGATAATTATAAGGTATTAGCTCAATTAAGTCCTAGCTCTGCAAGTCAGACAGTTCTTTATACTGTACCTTTTAGGGAAGGAACAGGAGTTAATGCTTCTTTCCCAGCTCAAACAACTGTAAGTTCTTTAGTAGTATGTAATAGAAGCACATCTACTTCTGATACATTTAGAGTAAGGGTAAAAGTTCGTAATGAAAGTGATGACAATAAACAATTCTTATATTATGATAAAACCGTTAATGCTAAAGACACCCTTGCAGCAGTAATTGGTATTACATTAAACGAATCAGATGTCATAGAGGTATATTCTACGAATGGCACTTTAAGTTTTAATTTATTTGGAGTAGAAACAACATAATGAATTATAATAGACCTTATAAAAATATGGCAGACCAAGTTGCAGGAAGAGGAAGGTATGGCGACACAACTTTAATGCATGTTAATCCTGCTGAAGTTCAAGCCCTTTCTAATGTAGCACCATTAACTAGAAATCCAGATACAGGCTATCCAGAAGCGTTTTTACCTTTTTTAGCACCTATACTAGGTAGTTTAGGTGGTACAGCTTTAGCAACAAGTGGAGCTTTAGGAGCTTTATCTCCTTTAGCAACTTCAGGTATCGCTGCTCTAGGTTCTGGACTTGCAACAACAGCAGTAACAGGAAGTCTTGAAGAAGGCATGCTTGCTGGTTTTGCTGGTTTTGCTGGTGGACAAATACTTCAAGGAGCAAATCTTTCAGGAAATTTAGCTGAAGCAGGTGCTGCAAGTGGGGTTACCCCTGATCAACTTGCTAATATAGGTACTGAATTTGTTCCAGCAGTAACTAACCCTGTTAGTGCTCTTGGTCCTGTTCAACTATCTGACGCATCAATGCAACTTGCAGGTAAAGGTATTGAAGGTTTAACTGGTCTGCAAACTACAGCTTTAACAGATGCTGTAAATAAACCAGGAATTGGAGGTGCGTTTAGTGAAGCAGGAATGAGAGGAGCTGGGCGTGGTTTAATGAATCCAGCAAACTTAGGTCCTGCAGCGATTGGTATGGGTGGAATTGCTGTAGAAGAAGACTATAAAAACTATGTACAAAGCATGGAAGATGAAGAACAAGCAAGAACAGATAAAAGAGCATTTGAAAAAGCGTCTTATGTAGAACAAATACCAGGGCAAGTAAATTTACAATATGCTAGTGGAAACAATACACCTCCTCCTCCAAGTAGTTTGAGTGGTTCTGGTTTAGGTGGTCCTTATGCTAACAGATACGCTGCATCTGGTGGTTCTGTAAGAGGATTTGCAGAAGGTGGCGGACTACAATATGGATATTTAACACAATACGGTTTCACATATGATTCAAATACTGGAATGTGGACTGGACCAGACGGAATAAGTGTTCCAGACCCAGGATTTGATCCAAGTAATCCACCAGATGGCGGAGGAGATGGAGGAGGAGAGGGAACTCCAGAAGAAGCAATTTATCAATACGAAGGAACTCCAGGTCAATTTAGACCTCCTTCAGATATAGGAGCAACACCACCTCGTGGTTATAATGCTTTGCCAGCAGGATATATGCCAGGATTTGATCCTGAGTATCAGTATTTAACAAATCTTAGCCCAAGTGCTACAGATATAAGAGGTAATCCAGCTTATAGTGGTGTATCAGGTGGTGTTTACAATACACCTTTTGGTAACATACCAGCAAATATACCAAACCCAAATGATACTGAAGATGATCCAAACGCAAGAGATTTATCAAAAGACCCTTATGCTTATGGTTCAGATTGGAATGAATTTTTAATGGGTAATGAAAGTATAGGAAGAGATTCTTACTTAGACAGATACAGAGCTGAAAATCCTTATTATAGATATTCAGATCAATCTTTTGATGATGTATTCGGTGGTGGAGGATATGGAACTCCTGGTTTTAGAGGATATTCTCCTCCAATGATGGGAGGAGGACCTAATATGCCAGGATTTGACGGTGATTTTCAACCTACTCAACCTAATCCTTATGAAGATCAAATAGCTTCACTTAACTCAAGAATAGAAGAGCTTATGGCAAGAATAAATGGTACTTCTAGTTCAGAAGAAAATACAGAAGAAAATACAGAAAAAAATACAGAAGAAAATAAAGACACATCTCCAAGATGGGAAAGAACTGACAGCTATACAAATAATGATGGTGCTATTGTAATAACATTAACAGATACGAATCCTAACTCACCTACTTACGGTCAACCTAGAACAGAATTAGATCAAAGTGGTGTAGATAAAAATGCTAATTACATCGAGCAAGGTACTAGAAGTTTACCTGACGGAAGAACAGAAGTTACACTTATTGATTCAAATCCATATTCACCTACTTACGGTCAACCTGTGAAACAGTATACAGGCACAGTAACACATAACCAAGATGCAGATGGTAATTGGGTGTTAATAGGTTCAAGTGATAGCTCTTCGTCAAGTGATAGCTCTTCGTCAAGTGAAGATGGTAAAGATGACGAGACTACTATAATATCTTCTAATGATGATGACGGAGTAACAGTAACTGGTGGTGCTGGTAATGATATTATTGATGCTGGAGCTGATACTGATTTTATAGGCCCTACTGTAGTTGGTGGTGCTGGTAATGACATCATTGATGCTGGAGCTGGTACTGACATCATTGATGCTGGAGCTGGTACTGACATCATTGATGCTGGAGCTGGAAACGATACTATTACTACTCTTGAAGATTTAGGTTTAACACCAGGAACAACTCTTGGAGCAGGAACTCCATTTTCATTTACTGTTCCAGAAAACTTTACTTTTCCAGCAAATACTGTTGCAACAAACAATACTGTGACAAATAATACAAATAACAACACATCTGCTGTTAATACTGGTTATGATTACAGTAACTACAATCCTTCTGGTTATGATTACAGTAACTACAATCCTTATGGAATTAATTATGCTGCAGGTTTTAATATGCCAGGAGGAGGTTATGCAGAAGGTGGCCCTGTTCCTCAATATCAGGATGGAAGACCATCATTAGCTGTATTAGAAGATTATGCTCAAGATTTACCAATGCAACCACCAATGCAACCAGAAATGCAACCATCAATGCAAAATCCTCAAGTAGAAGAACTTATATCTAGCTTTGAAGAAGTTGCAGAACAAAGAGGACAACCTTTATCGGAAGGTGATAGAGATTTATTAAGAAAAACTTCTCTTGTTGTTCTTGGTGAAATTCCAGATGACGGAAGCATAGTTTCTGAATTTGTTTCTTTATTTGGTCCAGAACAATTAGACAGTCTAAAGACATATTTAAGCCCTACTAAAGCACAAACAAAAGGAATTATAGAAGGGGAAGGCGGAGGAATGGATGATAAAGTAAAAGGAACTTTAGGAGATGAAGAGGTTGCTTTAAGTCCTGGAGAATACATTCTTACTGCTGATGTTGTCAGTGATTTAGGAGATGGTAATAACGCTAAAGGTGCAGAAATAATGGATGAATTTATGCAAAGAGTTCGTTCATCTAAACACGGAAGTGCAGATCAACCAGACCCTATAAATTTAAATGAGGTAATGCCAGCATGATAGATATAAAAAAAACATTAGTAAAACCAAAAGATTTAGGATTTGTGTGGCCTTTTATTGAAAAGTTATTAAATAAAAGCATAAAAAGAAGTTACGGAAGAACAAGCACAGATGATTTGTTACAAGAATGTCTTTATGGAGAAAGTCATCTTTGGATTTTTTATGAAGAAGACAAGTACCCTGAAATACTAGGATGTGGTATAACTCAAATAAATGACTATCCGTCAGGATTGAGAATGCTTAATATTGATCATTTAGCTGGAAATCATCACGACAAATGGACACGAGAAGGTTTAAGATTTGTAGAAGAGTTTGCTAAAGATTCTAATTGTGACGGAATAGAGGCGTTGGGTAGACCAGGGTTTTGGAATTGGTTAAAAGATGAAAATTATGATAAAATAGCAGTAGCTTACCAGAAGAGGTTTTTGAATTAATGTTTAGAAGAAGAGCAAGAAGATTTAAAGGTGGAGGTGGCCCAAGCCATACAACATCAACAGTTACAAGTTCTGATTTACCAGCATATGTGCAGGATGAATTTGAGGCTTTACTTAGGCGTTCAGAATTTGAAAGTCTTCAACCATATCAACCATACGGACAAAGTAGATTAGCTGGTTACTCTCCAGCAGAACAATTTGCTATGCAAGGAATAACTAATATTGCAAGAGTAGGAGACCCAAGACAAGTAAGGCAAGGCACTCAAATGATGGAAGACCTTCCTACTGCTATGAATAACTCAATATCTAATACATATATGTCACCTTACTTTGAACAAGCATTAGACCCAGCTAAAAGAGAAGTAAGAAGAGAGTCTGCTATGATGGGCAGAGATATAAAAGATGAAGCTGCCAGAAGGGGTGGTTTAGGTGGCTACAGAGAAGCTATTATGCAAACCGAAAGAATGCGAAATAGAGATCAACAGCTAGGAGACATGGAATATAAAGGTAGACAAGACGCATTTATGGATGCTTCAAACAGATTTAATCAAGACAGAACAACAAGAATGGAACAATCTCGTATGTTAAATGAGATGGGTCAAGCAAGACAAGCTGCTGCATTTGAAAGATTAAATGCTCTTAGAGGTGTAGGTGCAGATCAAAGAGGAATGCAACAAGCAAGTATGGATATAGGTTATGAAGATTTCCTAAGACAACAAGGCTATCCTAATCAACAATTAGGTATATATGGTAATATGCTTCATGGTTCTTTCACACAACCAGACAAAACTGTAAGTCAGTATCAACAAAGACCAGGGTTATTTTCTCAATCACTTGGATTAGGTTTAGGTGGATTAGGAATGTTTAACGCAATGGGAGGCGGAGCAAGCTAATGGCTATAGGACAAAATTTAGTAGAACAACAATACGAACTTGAAAATGTTCCAATGAATACATTAATGTCAATGGCGGAAAGACCTGATGGTTTGTTTCCTCAATATCTTGTTCTAACTGAACTTGAAAGAAGAAACAGGGAGAAAAATTCTTATGATATGCAAAAAGCATCTATGGAAGGCGATACAACTGTAGCTCAAGACTTAATTATGTCTTCGAGTGAAACTCCTGCTGGTATTGATGCACTTGGTACTCCCCCACCTCTCTCAAACCAGTCTGTTGATCCAGCAGGAGGAATTACACAGATGATGGCAAGTGGAGGAGCTGTTAGAAGATACGCTAATGGAGGAGACACATTATCAGATGAAGAAGTAAATTATATTGCTTCGAACAGTTTAGGACAGATTTCAGAACCTATGGGTGACGGAGGCTTTGGCACAACTTATCCAGAAATTCGTAGTTCTGTTTTTGGTAATGATAATAATATTGAAAATCTGGGGGATATAGAGGATGTAAATCAATTAGAAAAATTATATAGAGCATATTCTAAGAAAAATTTAAGTAGAGCTGATTTAGGTAGAATACATAACCGAACTATGGATTTAGTAACACAGATAGAAGGTATTTATGATCCAAAAGAGTATAATCTTACTAAAGATATATTTAAATTTGGTTCTAATGAAGAATATGTAGATAATTACATAACAAAATATTATCCTGAATATACTGGTGATAAAGAGGGAATAAGATCATTAATAAGAAAATCAAGTAATTCAGGTGGATATGGTAATGATGAATATGATAAAATTTACGATACCTTACAAGGCTATAGAGGTGAAGAAAATTTAAGACTTCAAGATCAATACCGCACACAAGAATATCCTATTTTAGAAGAAGCACTGCAAAAAAAAATACGGGAAAAAGAATTAGAATTTATGGGTCCTGATAGTCAAACAGGTGAAATTGATAGAGTTGAAAGTATGATACCTAATTTAATCAGTAGAACCGATCAAACAGGTGCAGGTATTGAACTTATTAGGAAAATGTACCCAAATATGGGAGATCATCAAATTGAAGAGCTGATGGAAAATATACCTGATTTAAGAATGACAGAAATAGAAGCTAACCTTGAAAAAGATTTTATGTTACATGGAGGTCCTTTAGTTAATCCAAGCACAGGTAAAGTTGATTACTTCAATGAAGAAGGAAAATTTAATACAGGTGGTTCAGTTTATAGCAATCCTTACTTTGGTGACGCAGACCCTGAAGAAGTAAAAAAACTACAAGAAAAAATGCCTGGATTATCAACAGAAGACGCTGTTGCTATAATACTAGGAATAGATACTTCTGATGTGACTAAAGGTTTTGCTAAAGGTGGCATTGCTAGGTTTAATCAAGGACAAACTGTAGACAGGTCTGCTGCCTTTTCTTATGGAGCACCGATACAATATCAAAGAGGCCGTAATGATTTACCAGGAGCTGATGAAACAATTCAAAGAGAAAATGCTGAAGCTGCTAAAGTTAGAGCCAGTCAACTTCTTTCTGATTTAGAAGCACAATACGGATTTGGTAATATTCCTAGACGAGAATTAGAAAAAATAGATAAAATTATAAAAGAAGCTGATGCTTACGGCAAAGCAGTAGAGCAATATGATGTAGAATCATATGAAGCTGATTTGCTATTTGAAGAACTAGGTGGAGGAGTTGCCGCAGTACCAGAAACTATTCTACAAGAACAAAAAAAAGAAGAAGAACAAAAAAACCAAATAGCACAAGCCATTGCAGAAAATAATAGTCCTGATCTTCTTGCAGAAGAAATGAAAAGATATGCTGGAATACTTGGTTTACCAGATGAAGAAGAAAGAAAAAGAGACAAGACAACAGCTATGTTACTTGGTCTTGGTTCAAGTATATCTAACGCAACAGATTTAGGTGATATTAGTAAATCATTCCCATCAATATTTAATACAATGCAAGGAATAGATAAACAAGGAACCAAAGATAAAATGGGTATTTTAAACCTTCTTGCTACACAACAAAAAACAAATACTTTAAGTAGAAAAGATAAACTCACCGTAATACAAAAGAGAATAGAAGATTTAAGAAAAGAATTAGAACAACCTGCTATAACTGGAGGAAGAACCCCAGAAGATATTCAAAAAGAAATAGCTGACCTTAGAACTATTATTAATCAAGCTACAGGCGTTGGTCGTAAAACAATGACAGGTGGTGATATTCTTCAAGCTAAAAAATATGTAGGAGGTTAAATGCCTCTATTCAATTTACCTGATGGAAGAATTTTAGATATTCCTGAAAGTCCTTCTGAAGAACTAAAATCTGATTTAAGAACAAAATTATCAGAAGATTTTCCTGATGAATACGGAGAATCATTTGCTGCTGACGGAGATAACACCACAATATTAGGAACAGTAGGTGAAACAGTAAAAGCTATTCCTAGAGGTTTTTTACAAGGACTTGGAATGACAGCAGAAGGTCTTCTAAGTTTAGGTGGTATGGATGACGATAATCCAACACTAGATGCAGTACAGGATTGGACAGAAAGCTGGAATACAGAAGGCCCTTGGGCAGTTGGAGATGGTTACGAAGATGCGTGGCTAGTAAAAGCTGGTGCTGGTTTAGGTAATGTAGGTTCTTTTTTTGCTCCAGCATTATTATCTGGAGGAACAAGTCTTGCAGCCTCTGCTTTAGGAACAACAGGAAGAGTAGGCAAGGGATTAGACCTTGTATCAAAAGGATTGCAAGCACAAAAGTTTGGCATTCCTGCTTCTGCTGTACCTTTAGCTGTTGGTATGGGTGCTTCTGAACAGTTAGATTACAGAGAAATGGCTAGAGAAAAAGGTATGGACATAACTGGTTCAGAACAATTCTTGTCAAAATTATCTGGCGGAGCAATAGGTTTAACAGAATTAGCTCCTTTATGGAGAATATTTAGAAAAATACCTAAGTCAGCAGAAGGCAAAGCATTAGTTAATGATACACTAGCAAGGTTACTAGGTAGCGAACAAAGAGCTTACTTAGCTGGTAGTGTAAGTGGTCAAGTTTTTGCTGAAGGTATGCAAGAAGCTGGAGCTGGTTTACTGCAAAGAGCTGTAGCTAAAGGTCTTTACGACCCTACATTAGATGTTGGAGAAAGTATTTTTGACGAGTTTACTATAGGAGGTGCTGTAGGTGGAACTGTTGACTTACTTTCAGAAGTAATGTTCCCAAGAAGCCGATATAGAGGTGGTTTTGCTCCAGATGGCAAAGCTATAGAAATAACTTATGATGAAAAAGAATCAACTGAAGAACAAAATATACTAGCGTCTGAACAAGAAAAAGTAGGAAAAAAGAAACAGAGAAAACAACACAGAATACATAGAGAAGATATTTCAAATTTAGTTCCTATTATTGAACCGGGAAGAACTGGTTTTAATATAATAGACAGCAAGACAAAAAGAATAATAGAAGTAGTTCCAACAAAAGAAGTGGCTAATACTAAAGTTAACAAACTTAGTAGAGAAATAAGAGATGCAAAAAGAATGGCTCAAGTATCGAAAGATGCTAATGAGTTAGGTGTTGTTGGAAACTCAACAGACCAGTCTATATTAATACAATCATCTGCACCTGAGTATTCATCTATAAGTATAACAGAACTAGCTCAAGATTTAAATGAAAATCCAAAAGGAAAAAATGGCAAACAAATTAGAGATGATTTAAGTAAAAAATTACAAAAAAGAGCAGCAAAATTAAAAGATTCAAATAGAAAAAAAATATTAGAAACTGAATCTATAGGTTTTGAAGATGCTTTAAAATATAAATTATTTCCAAACAAAAAAAGTATTGATTTATTTTTTGGTAGAAGAGCTGAAGCTGCTGATAAACTTCAAGGAAGAAGAGCTTTAAAAAATGCAAGAAATAAAAATGGAAACATTACAATAGAATCTATAAATAAAATTCTTAAAGCAAAAAATTTATCATCTACAGCTAACTCTCCAGAGTTTAAAGAATATTCTAAAAGAGTTGTTGGTACTAAAGATTTTTCTAAAATGACGCCAGGTCAAAAAAAATTACTTGCTGTTAGATTACAAGATATACCAAGAAGATTATCATTAGCTCCTATGACAGATGTTTCTAATGTAATTAAAGATAAAAGAAGAATTGATAAAGAACCTTTAAGAAAACTATTAGCAGATGACGCAAAAACTAGAGTTGATTTTAATAATCCAAAAGAATATTCAAGAAAAGAAATAAAAGATATTTCTGGAACTTCTGGAGCAGAAACAACTCAATTAATAGATAGGTTGCTAAAAAGCAAAAGGTTAACAAAAAAAAATAATAATAAATATGTATTCTTTGATGGAAGTTTAAAATTAAAAGGTGGAGAATCAGTTCAAACAGAAGATTTTTTTCAAAAATATATGTATGAAAATGGAAGTTCCTTTATGGAATCTCCACAAGATTACGCTAGTAGATTAGCTAAATTAAAACTTAAAAACGGTACACCTATGTTCAATGATATTAATGAAATGAACAGTATGGTTGAAAGCGAGTTTAAAAGAAGAAGAGTAAATCAAGTAAGTCTTGAGCAAAACCAGTCTAACGATTTAAGAGAAAGATTAATTGCTTCTAATATAGCAGGTGAAGCACCTCAGTCTGTTCAAAGAACGCCAGAAGAAACTATAAAAAGAGAACAACAAGCTATAGACATTAAAAAAGAAATAGACAAAAAATTAAAAAAACTTGTTAGTGGAAAACAAGAATTACAAGTTGCTGTTTCACCTATAATGAGGAGCGAAAATAAATTTAAAAAATTTGGTGAACTTTCTCCAGAGGAAGAAGGTTCTTATGTTAAAAGTTTAAATACTATATTTTTAAATATAGAATCTATTGATCCTGATTTAAATAAAAGTAAGGATGACATAGAGGCAGCTTTATCAAGTGTTTTAGACCATGAAGTTGTTCATGCTTTAGTTGGTTTAAATTTATTTACAGATAGAGAACTTTCTAATCTTAATAGGTATGCAAGTAACACACTTGTTCCTAAGTCTTATGACGAATTGTCAGCAGAAAAAAAAGAAACATTTGTTCAAAGAGCTGCAAGAATTAATCCTCAATTAACAACTACAGAAGAAATACAAGAGGAAGCTGTTGCAGAAATGTATAGGGCTTGGTCTAAAAATAATAAATCAATTAATGGTCAACCAAGAAGTTTACTACAAAGAATATCAGATTTCTTTACAGGCATTATAGATGGACTAAAAGGAGCTGGGTTTAATCCAGCAGAAACATATGATTCTATTGCTTTATCCATCAGTGAAGGAGGGATAGGTAAAAGAAAAAATAATGAAGATGTTGTAGAAACAATAGTTGGAGCAATAGAAGAGGGAGAAAAAGAAGTTCCAGATGATGAAGAAGACAGAACAATAGGTGTAGCAACAGAAAAATTATTTACAGATAGAGAAAAATCTGGATTAGAAGCCTCAGATAGAATTACCTATTCAATGTCTCCAGTTAAAGTTCCAGGGCCAAACGCTGAAACATATGAATATTTAAATCAAACAAGTATAGGTTATCCTATTGTTTCTAATGATAAAGTTACAAGAGAGCTTGTAAGAATTTACGAACAAATGAGAAAGAATGGAACTGAAGGTCAGTTTGGTCAAAGACAAATAGAATCTGTTTTTAAAGAAATGGGAGTTACTATGCCAGAAGGTATTAATGTTCCAGACATAGATACCCTTCGTGAAAGAATTGTAAAAAGTTACAATGAAGACAATGACCCTCATTGGTACAAAAGATTTGGCAGATTAATTCAATCAGAAGTGGGTTCAGCAAATATGGTAGAATTTTCTACTGTTCTAGCTATAACATCAGGACAAAATGCTGTTGATTCTAATCTTATTCAAACATTAGATACAATGATGGAAATAAGAAAAATTAAAAAAGAACTAGGTAAATTACCATCAGAAGCTGCACTAACAAAAAGATTAAAAGAAACCTCTATACAAAATGGTCAACACGCTAAATCTGTTGCTAAAATGTATCTACAAGGTAACTGGAATACATCAGATATAGGTTATGCAAAAACTCCTACTTTTGCTAGAAATATGTTTTCTGGTACTCAAGGAGATTTTTTTCCTTTTGGTACTATGGATATTCATATGATGAGAGCTTATGGATTTGAGCCTGTATTTCCACAAACAATACAATCTGGGAAAAATAAAGGAAGACCTCTTAAACAAGCTGGTCAATTAAGAGATATACCTACAGCTAACGAACAATCTGTAATGCAGTTTCTAAATACTGTTTTATCAACCCAGGCTTATCAAACAAAAGACGGAGCAAGTTCTTTCGCTGCAGATGAAATACAGGCTTTGGGTTGGTTTGAACAGAGAAGAAGAACTACTGATCCAAGCCAATTCGGTGATGCTACTATAGATGGTTTATTTTCAACACCAAAAGTAGCTAGGTCTATAAAAGATTTAAACGATATGAAAAAAAGTGAAGACTTTAATACTAACATTCCTTTGGATGAAGGTTTAAATAGTATCAATGATATTTTATTTAAAGGAAGAGATAATTTCTTAGGATGGAATGGTAATTTAGACCCATTATATTACATACATCAAGCAGTAGCACCCACAATTATTGTTTCACCTAATGTTGGAGTTGATACATTAGGTATGACAGAAGGATTAAACTTAGAACAATCAGAAGATTTAAGCGATAGAATTTTTAATGCAATGACAAATGAATATTCTGGAAGACCGCAAGTAGAATTTATAAAAGATATGGCTATTCCACATGAAATAAGAAAAACTTATGGTGGATGGAATGGTGTAATAGAACCAAGTTACATTATAACATTTCCAACATTAAGATATGATACTGATGAAATTACTTCTATTGCTCAAATTCTTGGGTCTGCTTTAAGACAAGACGCTACAGTAATTGCACAACCAAATTATAGTGGTGATTATAAAGGTATCATAGTAAGAAAACAAAACGGAGAGCCAATAACTAGAGAAGACTCTATAGCTTTAGCTGAAAATTTAAGTTTTGAAGGTAATCCTCTAGGCTTTACACTAGAGATGATACCAGAAGACAATAGTGTATTTTTTATGGATGATGCTAGTTTTGGTCTTGAAACTAAAGCAGAAAGAGATGAAAGAGCTTTTGAGTTTTCTTCTTTCTTAAAGGAAAATGTTGGTAATATACTAGGAACAGATATAGAATTAAATTCATTCAATACAGAAGGAGATTATCTTGACAGACAAGAAGGAGATTACAGAGGAAGAAACAATAGACCAACGCCTTTTGAGGGAATTAGGCGTTACGCCAGTGTCACAAAATCATCCAATTTACAAACGGCAGCCTACAATACGCTTTTTGAACCGATTGAACGAGAAATCAGAGACTTCTTCGAGTTAGAACAAATTCCTATACCTTCTGAAGGTATATCGGCATTAAACGACCCATTATCAGCTTTAGAGTCAGAACAAGATGCTGATAATTTTGAGGTAGAAAAAGCTAAATTAGAATTAGAACAAGCTAATACATCTATAAGTCCAGGTGGTATTCCTCCATACAGTCTTAGATACGCCTCTAATACAGCTATAGAAACTGCTAATAAAATGCTTAATTCTGATACATTTGTATACGATACAAAAATAGATGATGATTATAAAGCAAGTAGAAAAGCAGAAAAATCTGAATTTAATAATTACGGTACTGACTTTAACTCACCACCCTTTAAAGAAGATCAAGAAATACACTGGGCTAGAAAGATGTTAGACACTCTTACAGTTCCATTCTTTAGTTTAGTTGGCAAAGGAAGTTACGCAGAAAATAAAAAAAATACATATTTTGATTCAGATATATTTAATAATATTAGAGGAAAAATTATAGACAGACATGATGGCCAAAGAAAAGCTGCTCGTAAAATTTACACATGGTTGAAAGCAGAAGGAAAAGATGAAGAAGCAATGAAATTGCTAACCGCAGACACAAGTGCTGAAGCTGCTGTGACATTTGCTGATAGAGCAAGAGCTTTTTTAGGAGGCTCAATAAAGATGGGTGGTATTTTCCAATTTGTAGATGGCAAAGGCAATGTAACAAGTGATTGGAGAAATGGAACTACGGCAGTAATGCCAGTAAAAGTAACAGATGAGAGTGGAAACGAGTACAATGCTAGTTTTTTAGAGTTAATGGCTCTCCTTCATCAAGAAGTTACAAATGAAGATGGTTCTAAAAAAACTATTTCTTTAGAACAAGATTTTGCTAATTACATGATACATAGAAGAATAAAATCATTAAAAGAAAATGATTTGTTTAATGAGTCAGAATTAAAAAAACAATTAGAAGATAATGATATGTTGAAAAACTTTTTAGATAATGATGTTTATTTTGATATGTTGGCGAAAGATAAACCTACAATACTAAAAGCAACAGAAATTTATGACGCTTTAAACGAACAAGTAATTAACTACGCTACAACAACACAGCTTTTAGATAGAAATCAAGCAGCTTTATTTAGACAACTTTCATCTTTCTACCCATTTTACAGAGAATACGAAAGTGTAGATAATCCAGGATATGGTATTTTTAATACAGATGAAATAAACGGCCAAAGAGATGTTTTTGATACTACGGTAGACGCAACTAATTTAAAAGGTGAATTTCAAAATCCAATAGAAGCTATGATGAAAAACTGGTTGTCTATTGTATCTGCTGGTCAAAAAAATGTAGCAAGATTAAGAACTATTGAAATGTTAAAACTTGGTAAAGAAGTAGCACCAGAAGATGAAAACAATGCAGAAAACATGGTTATACCTTTAGGAACTAGAAAAGATTTAAAGAAAGCAATAGACAAAGGTATTGAAGTAAATGGTCAGATTTTACCTATGGATGTAACAAAAATAATGACAGCTAAAATAAATGGCGAAGAAAATTTATTTTATATTGACGACCCAGCTATAATTTATTCTTTTGAAAATTTAGGAGAACCAGCTTTAAATGGTTTCCTTCAATTTGTTGGAGCACCTTCAGGTCTTTTAAGAGAAATGGTAACGAGAGACCCTGCTTTTATTATGGTTAACATGATGAGAGATACTTTATCAGCTTATGCTACCTCTGGTAGCGATATAAAGCCATTTCTAAGCACAATTAAAGGTTTTACATCAGATATATCAAATTTAGAAAGATTTGGAGTGGTGGGTGGTTATGACCTTGCTGGAGACCCTAAAGATATTATGAGATTTATGAATAAACAGTTAAGAAATATGGGTAGAGATAAGAATGGTGGTCTTGAACCAGATAATTTATTTGTAAAAGCCTGGGATGGATTAGGTAATCTTACAACTCGTTCTGACGCAGCTACAAGACAAGCAGTATTTCAAGATGTTTTAAAGCAAACAAATAGTCCTATAGAGGCTGCTTTTCAGTCATTAGAAATTATTAACTTTAATAGAAGAGGTGGTAATCCTTTATTTAAAGTAGTAACAACAGCGATACCATTTCTTAATGCAAGAATACAAGGTCTAGATGTTTTATACAGAGCTGCTGCAGGAAAATACTCTGCTAATATAACAGACAGACTTTCTCCTGAAACTAACAAAGTTCTTCAATCATTATCTGCAAGAAGATTTTATACAAGAATGATAACTTTAATGGGAATTACAGCTCTTTATTGGCTTATGGTTAGTGATTCTGACGAATATAAAGAGTTAAATGCTAAAAAAGAAGTAAGGGATGATAATTGGATTATACCTATGGGAGATAGATATAGTTTTAAGATACCTATTCCTTTTGAAGTTGGAGTTATAACAAAAGTTCTACCAGAAAGACTTCTTAACTTAATATTTGGTGATGATAACCAAAAAGAATTTAGAGATGCTATGGCTAGACAAGCTGAAACAACATTCAAAGTTAATCCTTTTAACTGGCAAATTGTAGCTCCTTTGATGGAAGGGTTTAATAATAAAAGCAAATTTACTGGTAGAGAGATTGTTCCTTACTGGATGTTATCAAGTAGAATACCTGAAGAAAGATATAACGAAAATACATCTTTATGGGCTAGGTCTGTTGGAGCCGCATTAAATATTTCTCCTTTAAAAATAGATCATGTTGCCAGAGGGTACTTGGGAACTCTTGGAAGCTACGGACTCCAAGCTACCGACATAATTTCAAGAAGTGCTTTAGGCGAGCCTCAAATTCCATTAGGCTTTCACAACAGTCCTTTCGTAAAAAGGTTTGTATCTGATAGCGTTTACGGAGGTGGTTTAGTTCAAGATTTTTACACAATGAGAGGTGAACTAGATAGACTAATAGGAACAATGAACAAGCTAAGAAAAGAAGGAAGGCTTGAGGAAGTTGAAGGATTAATGCAAAGTTATGGTGACCTTTATAAAAGTAAAGGCAGACTAAGGTGGATAGAAAGATACTTAGGAAAGTGGAGAACTAAAAGAAATATTATTCAAAGAGATAAATCTATTGACTCTTCCACTAGGAAAGATTTAATAGAACAAATGAACCTTGAGAGGGATCGTGTTTTAATGGAAGTACCAAAAATTAAATCAATGGTAGGTTCACCTTTCGGAGAACTATGATAGTAGTAAGAAATGATAATTAACTTAGGGAGAATTAATTATGGCAAGACAAGAAAACGATTTTTATCCAACGCCTCCAGAAGCAACTCAATTACTATTAGATAACGAAACATTTGAAGGAATGGTTTGGGAATGTGCCTGTGGTAATGGTGCGATGGCCAATGTTCTTGAGAAGAATGGCTATACTGTTGTAGCAACAGACCTTAATTATTACGACTACGGCATTCCTGGAAAAGATTTTTTAAACGCAGATATAAAATTAGCACCAAATGTATGTACAAATCCACCATTTAAAGTAGCACAAGAGTTTATACAAAAGTGTATGGACTTAGAAGTTGATAAGTTTGCTATGTTTCTTAGGCTTTCTTTTTTAGAAAGCGTTAAAAGAAGGTCTTTTTTTCAAGAAAATCCACCAGTAAGAGTCTGGGTTATGAGTAAAAGACTTACCTTGTGGAGAGGAGATGAGGAAAGAGCTGGCAATGGAATAACTCCGTATGCTTGGTTTGTTTGGGAAAAGGATAATAAAGAACGACCAGTTTTATGGTGGTTATAATTTAAATATATCACCTGATATATTTAATTCTAGGGAGAGAGTTATGAATGTAGTTAGTTTATTTGACGGAATATCATGCACTCAGATTGCACTTAAAAACTTAGGAATTAAAGTTGATAATTATTATGCAAGTGAGACAGATAAATATGCCATTGAAGTTTCAAGAAAGAATTTTCCAGAAACGATACACCTTGGAGACATTAAAGATATTACAGGTTCAAACTTTATCCATGATATAGATTTAATTGTTGCAGGCAGCCCATGTCAGGGTTTTTCTTTCGCTGGAAAGCAGTTGGCATTTGACGATCCTCGTTCTGCACTATTCTTTGAATTTGTTCGATTGCTAAAAGAAATTAAACCTAAATACTTTTTGCTTGAGAATGTTCGTATGAAGAAAGAACATTTAGATGTTATCTCGCAACAAGTTTCAGAGATATATCCAGAATGCAATAACGGAAGTTTATTTGGCATTGAGCCCATACTTATTAATTCAGCAAAACTTTCAGCTCAAAATAGAAATAGATTTTATTGGACTAATATACCCAATGTAGGACAACCAGAAGATTTAGGTATTGTTTTAAAAGATATAATAGAGGATAGCTTCTTAACAGATAGAGATAAAAGTTACTGCATTGACGCTAGTTATTACAAAGGGGGTAATCTAAAAACTTATTTTAAAAAATCAAGAAGACAATTAGTTTTTAATACACCTAAAAAAGTAGGAATGAATGTTGAAGAAGTAAAAGTTAGGAAGCATGAGATAAATATTTCTAGTTTACAACAATTATTAAGAGTTTATAAATCTTCATCTAAAAAAACTCATAAACAAGTAGCAAAAGAAATAAATATGCCTGTTACTAAGGTTGAGCATTGGTTCAGAACAGATACTAGCTTTGCTATTCCTGGTGATGACATTTGGTTTAAACTTAAAGATATATTAGGTATTGAAACTGATGTCTTTGATAAACAGATTATGGAATTTGAGTATAGAGATGGAGTGTATGAAACTAAACAAAGAGTTTATTCAGAAAATGGTAAATCACCTACGATAACAGCTAGTAATAAAGAACAGTATATTGAAACATACAGCACACCTAAACAAGTTGGAGTTGCCTCAGATATAAAAGGTTTTGATATAATAAAGAGAATATACTCTGAAAATGGTAAGTCACCGACACTTACCACTATGCAAGGTGGACACAGAGAGCCTAAAATTGCTGTTAATTCTTACAGAGAGGTAAGAACAGAACAAGCTAAGAAAGAAAGAAAAAAAATTAGAAAAGAAACAGGCAAAGACCATACACCTTTTAGAAGTAAAAAGTTGGTAGTAAGGGATGATAATAAAGTAGGAACAGTAACTCCTGCTTTAAACAACGATCATAAAATATCTTTTAGCAGAGATAACTCAGAAGAACTAACATGGAGAAAGCTATCTGTTTTAGAATGTGAAAGACTTCAAACAGTTCCAGATAATTATACAGAAGGTGTATCTAACAGTCAGCGTTACAAAATGTTAGGTAATGGATTTACTGTAAAGGTTATCGAACATATATTAAAAAATATGTAGAGCCCTGGTTAAATGTAAATTCACAAAGAAGCTGTGGATCTCAAAAAAAATTTAAATCCTAAATGTAAATTTACCCTAAAATTATAGAAAGCAAAGCTGTAACAGTAATTTGAACAATCATTGTTATTGATAAAAATTTAGTAAAAGTCATGTATTTCTCCTTCTAATTCGTTATTTAATTTTCTTCTTGTGCCGCAAGCGATTGCACAATCTACATCACTAAAGTTACGGTAATCCACTTCAACAGATGTTTCGCACAAACACACGATCATTAAACTTATTAAGTTTACTAATAAGTGTTTTACTTCTTTATTATTAATGAAGAATTTTACCCTCATAGTTTCTCCTTTAAAAAAAAGAAACTACCCAGTAAATAAGTAGTAATTAAAAATACTAATTAGAAGATTGACTTTACATTTTTTTTCAGCATAAAAATTTTGCTGATTATGGCGTAAAAAAGGCAGTCGATTGAGATGAAGTTCATCGGCATTGATACCTTTCTTACGCCAAACAGGTTAATTAATTAGGAAAACAATTAACCTTCGCTCTCTAGTGCTGATGTTCATGTGGATTGACTATTTGTTCTTTGTTTAGTAGTTGAGCACATTCTTGTATTCTTTCTGCTTTTGCTTCTTGTTTGTCTAAAATACTTGAACCAGTAATAAACATTAAAAAAATAATTAATGCAAAAAATAGTTGTAATTTTTCCTGCCAATTTAAGATAGATTCTTTTTGCCATTTATTTTCTTTCATTGTTTTTCTCCTTTTTAAATATGTTAGCTGATATATTTATTTAATGTCTTCTAAATCAATAGGTGGTCTAATTAAATTAGAATGATTAAGTTTAGATAAAGCATAAGGTTCAGGCGGTGTTTTATTAAATTCATGCTTAAACCAAACATAATGTAGATGACTTAAAAATAGCTTTACTGTCCAACGCTTTGATATTGCGTGAACATGAGCTGGAGGTAACTCACCTTTTCTATAATGACCATAAGCTATAGTATTTTTTTTATAATTTTTTTCATCTAATTGTTTCTGTGCGTGCTCTTTATACTTACCTTCAGAATTTTTTTTAGTTTCGAGTTCTTTTCTCTGAGAATATAGTTTTCCATAAAAAGCATCTTCATGGTTACACACCTTTACAAAACTTTCACCTATCTTCCAAGCAAGAGTTCTTAGTTGGCCATTCCAAGGTCTTTTTTCTCCTTTCTCCCATTTTTGATTAGGATTAAGACCAGCAAAATTCCATATATGACCAGCAGTTGGTGCTTTATGTATATCTATATGTGATAATAAACCAGCAGTTATAACTCCTCCAACTCCGTAATTTGACATACACCATCTACCGACTTTGTGAGATTGAGAATACTTGGTTAAAAACTTTTTTATTTCGTACTCTAAAGTTTTGTCTTGTTCTAGCAAATAAGCTAAAGCACTACACTGCTCTTTAGCATCCATTGCTTCTCGTAGTTGATTAGCACTTCTTTTTCTGTTGTCTTGAGTTTGATAAAATCTATCTACTAAAACTCTTATTTCTGTTTGATTTAAATTTTCTGCTGTTTGAAGAATATCTTTTTCCATTCTTCTTACTGATGTCATTTTCATCTCTATCTCCCCAATAAAAACGCTCATTTAATGTGATGTTTATAACTCTTTGGCTTTAAATAATTTTTAATAAACAAATGAATATTGTAAATAGTGATACTACATCTAATAATTTTTCCATTTTTTCTCTCCATAAATTTTCTATATGAAGATGTATATAAACTTACTAAATTATTTTTCAAATCAATAATCATTATAGTTACTATTAAATTACAAAATACTACCTACTCTAAAAAGGAATCTCGTCATCAAAAACTTCTTCCTTCTTAGGAGCTGGTGCTGGTGTTGGTGCTGGTGCTGGATTTGACATTCCTGGTGGAGCAACCTCAACAGAAATATAATAATACTGTTGGCCATCATTACCATCTTTTGGTTTAGAAACTCTATCCCACATTGCAATTTTAATTTCAGCTTGCTCCAAACTATCTGATTTAGCTAAATCAATCATTGCTTTAATTTGCTTTTTATTTATTTCTACTTGACCAACATAATCTGGTTTTTTTGGATTGTCTTTATACTTATTTGCAAATGCTGCACCTTCAGATTTTAATTCTACATCGTAATTAGCCATTGTTTAGTTCTCCTTTTTTAGTTTTTAAGTTTGATAATAATTTATTGTAAACTTCTTCATCTACATTTTGTAGTCTCTTAAACTGCTCCTTGTTGTTTTTAAATATGTTATTTAATTCTTCAACATTTTCGCATGTTTCTGCCCACACCTTGACTAAATCATAAAATGATTCAGCTTGTTCTTTAGTTGTAATATCTGTGTCTTTTACAGACTTATCTGCAATATCAACATCTAAAGGTTCTTCAGTTTGTTCTATAGTTGTGCCTTCTGAACGATGATTTAAAAGTTTTGTAACCTCTGCATCATCACTAAAGTTTGTCTCCGTTTGTTTTTTTTCTGTAGTCACCTCTATCTCTACAGTATTCTTTTGTTCTTCTTGAGGAAAATCTTCAGCTTCTTCTTTTGTAATTAAACCTTTTAAAGAATCAGGAAAGGCATCTCTTAAAGCAAAACCTCTTGCTCTCATTTGTAACATTCTATCTGGATAACTCTTCCAAGGCCCTCTGTTAGTAAGACCAGCTCTTGTAGCATCAGACCAAGCAAATTCCCTTATGGTTTTTTCTATTTTATTAGTAGCTTTGACTAATCTTTGTACAGTACAAACTGCTTTTCTTTCAGCACCAGAGCCAATAATTTTTTCTTCAATACCAGCAAAGTCTGGATTAACTCTGCATAAAGCAATAGCACTGTCTCCATACAAAGAAGGTTTTCCGTTAATAACAGCGATATTTTGCAACGCCTGGATTGGTTTTAATCCTACTTCGTGACCCATTTGTATACATATTAATATATCTGCTGGCTTTCCTTTATAATTTACTGGAACAAAATCGCTTTTAGATACTAATTCTGAAAACTCTTTTGCTTCATTAAATGTTGATGGAGTCATACCCTCCATCTTTTGTAGTTCGTTAGTCATTCTCTCTCTCCTTATATTGTTGACAAAAACTATTTACATTACACCATTGTTCACATCTTGTGGCTATTCCTTTTGCGGATAGCCATATTTCCTCATCTGAACAAATAAATTTTTGAGGTTTTTTCATAGCTTCTTCGTGTAATTTAATTCTTTCCACTATAAAATCTTGTATTTCATCCTGACTCCAGTTTTCAATAGGCTTAATCATAACTGGTGAAGGTGGATAAGTGTTACTGTTGGTAGCCCTCCCTTTGCTCCAGTCTTTTAATATAGCAATAATTCTAGCATCTGGTATAGGATTATCTTTGTATAATTTTGAATACATCCATCTATATATATTAAGTTGATGTGTCCAATCTGGTTTATCATAATTAACCGCATAAGCATTAGTTGTCTTATAGTCACTTAAAATATTATCTGTAATACTATAATGATCGACTGTCCCAGAGATTAAAAAAGATTTACCATCTATTTTTAATGAAACTTCCATTCTTTCTTCTGTCTTACAGTCATCATGTATTTTATTTGCATTTTCTATTGTTTGATGTACGGCAGTTCCAATAAAAGCAGCAACAGAATCAGAATAATCTTCAGTTATTTCTTCCTTATGAAGTATTTTTAATGCTCTAACCTTTGGTGGCTGTAACAATTCTGTAACAGAATAATCTGCATCACCTTTTGTGTGATTCCATGTGTTTTTTATACCCCTAACTATATCTAAGGGAATCATTTTAATGTTAGTATGATGCACTATTTTGTTCTCCATATTGATATTCCATCTGTGTCAGAAGTAACTGAAAAACTAATGTTTTTATGACCTTGTTTCTGTCTCCATCTCCATATGTAGCTTCTTATAGCTTGTATCGCTGCACTTGCGTCATTAGGAGTCATTTCTAGCTTCATACAGTCATAAACAAGCTCCCCGGAGCTATCTTTTTTAGGGGTATGTAGTTCCTCCAAAGGTAACAACCATCTCTGTTTCTTTCCTCTACCTAAAGAATGTCTAGGTTTTTGCTTTCTATCAATTTTTATGTTAATATCACTCATATCATCTCCTCATTTGTGTTGACACTTTATACAAATACAAGCATACTAAAAATCGAACTTATAAAGTATTTAATGTAACAATTATTCAAATATTAGGTGAAATTTATGCGAAAGTCAAGAGTAATTACAGCGAATAAAAAAATATTTTATGACGAGATGTCTGGCTTGGATGATAATGAGCTTTTATTAGGTGATATTGGAGTTGTTTTTGATGTGTATAGTGCAAAAAAAAAACCTGACTTAGATGAACTAGTAATATTAGATTTATTAAAAGGAAAAGCATTCGAATCAAAAAGACAAGTAAAGATAAAATTAATTAGACATCATCTCGATAAAGAAAATCCTAGAACCAGCGTTAAAATATTTAAATTAAGCGAATCATTAAAAAATTGGTGGGATGAAATAGAAATACTGTCAGAAATAAAAAACTAAGGGAGAAGAAAGAATGGGAGAAAGAGAAATAGTAAGGCCAGCAATCACAGGCTTAAAAGAAGGAAAACATAGAATACATTGTCCTTCCTGTCATAAAACTAGAAAAAAACATAATAAACACATGAAAGAAATGTCTGTAGAAGTTGATCATAAGGGTGCAAAATATTATTGTCATCATTGTGGTTTAAGTGGTTTTGAAGGAGAGGCTGCAACACACAACAATAATGTAAATTTACAATATAAAGTCGTTAAAAAAACAATAAGTACACAAAAAGTTAAAGAGGTAAAAAGGGAGATAGAAATGGAAAAATTTGAACACAATGAAGAAACCATTAACTTTCTTAAAGAAAGAGGTATTTCAGAGGAAGTAATAAAAAAATATTCAGTTGGAAAACTCTATAATTTTAGAGAGAAGAGAGCTAATGCAGTTGGGTTTCCATACCACGACAAAGAAAATAAAGTCACGGCAGTAAAATGGCGAAGCGCAAACAAAGAAAAGTTGTTTTCTCAGACTGGCGTTTGTAATGAATTTTTTAATATAAATAGTATAATCGAACAACAATCAATAATTATATCCGAAGGGGAAATAGACACTCTTACCTGGCTAACAGTTTTAGAAGGTAATAAACATTATGGTGCTGTTAGCGTGCCTAATGGTGCACCTTTAAAAGTTTCTGATGAGATTGTTGAACCTGCTGAAGATAAAAAATATAAATACATCTGGTCATCAAGAGAAAAATTACAATCAATACCAGAGGTCATTTTTAGTGGAGATAATGATGAGCAAGGACTTGCTCTTTTAGAGGAAATGGCCAGAAGAATTGGAAGAGGAAAATGTTCTATTGTTTCTTTAGAACCCTACAAAGACGCAAATGAGGCTTTACAAAAAGAAGGTAGGCAGTTTTTATTAGACCGACTAGCACAAGCAAAACCATATCCAGTCAAGGGGTTGTATAGAGCTGAAGATGTTAGAAGTAAGATAGAAGAATTATACACAGAAGGAAAACCTAGTGGTTATCAAATCCATCCAGCAGTTCCTTTAGAAATTGCAAGACAACAAATGACTGTTGTTACCGGGTTACCTGGGTCAGGTAAATCTAACTTTGTAGACGATTGTTGTATTCATTTAGCAAAAACCTACGGACTCAAGATATGTTATTCTAGTTTTGAAAAACCAATCGCTGAACACATTACTCAACTAGTAACTCATATAGCTAAAAAACCTTTTTTTGATAATGGAAAGAATAAAGAACGCATAACAGATTTGGAGCTAGACGCAGCTTATAATTTCGTAAATGAACATTTTGTTTTTCAGGACTTTACTTCTGGAAGGAGCACAAAAATAGAAGAAGTGCTTGATGTTGCAAATGTTGCGACAATGTGGGGAGCTTCTGTTTTAGTTATAGACCCATACAACTGGATAGAACCAGAACAAAATACAAATATGTCAGAAGGAATAAGTAATATGCTAACTAAAGTACAGAACTGGAGTGTAGCAACCAACTCTCATGTATTTTTTGTAGCTCACCCAGCAAAATTTCACGACACAGAAATACCAGAAGGTATGCAGATTGGAGGTTCTATATCTTGGTTTAGTAAGGCCGATACTGGACTAACAATCCATAGAGATAAACAATCTAAGCAACCAATATGCAAAATATGGAAAGTAAGATGGTCATGGCTTGGAACACCTCAAACAGTTGAGCTTCAGCATAATCCAGATACTGGTGCTTTTACCAAAAGGTTTGGGTATACCCCTTCTGATTGGGATTTTGCTGAAGATTTTTAATTAAATATATCATCTAATATATTTAAATAAGATAAACCTACCAGGCATCTATTTTTTTTTAAGTTTACACCACGGCATTGGGATCAATAGTCTATTATTTACAAAAACATGCAGGCTTGTGCAGCCGACAAACACATTGTAACTTGTAAAAAAAATGAAAATGTGAGGAAAAACCCAAACCAGTTCAGACGACAATCACACTCTATGAT
>Ga0209337_1000561_pt1 | contig 30130 bp, 17 predicted proteins | sample LinPmetageLP53_FD_184044 | JGI IMG/M metagenome (GOLD analysis project Ga0209337, IMG submission 184044) | Marine viral communities from the Pacific Ocean - LP-53 (SPAdes) (version 2) | ecosystem: Environmental > Aquatic > Marine > Oceanic | place: Pacific Ocean | collected 2010-02-08 | reverse complement strand
CGAGCGATATTGTCCAAACAGTAGCTCCGGAAGTAGATGAGAAATATATTCCTCATGCCGTCCCTATGGAAATTTTCAAAAAAGCTCCTGAACATAAAATTGAAGAGGTCAGAAAAAATAATCCTGCCTTGAAAGATAAGTTGGTGTTTTTCTGGAACAATAGAAATGCCCGCCGCAAACAGAGTGGCACTCTGGTCTATTGGTATAAGAAGTTCCTTGATCAAGATCATGTGGATAATACTAAGGTCGCCCTGCTAATGCACACGGACCCAACAGATCCTAATGGCCAGCCATTGGAACACCTAGCCACAGAACTAGGAATGGTAAATTCTGAAATAATCTTTTCTAAGGGAGGTATCCCAGCAGAAGATTTAGCCCTGATGTATGGTCTGGCTGATTGCACGATTAATATTTCTGATGCTGAAGGTTTTGGGTTAGCTACACTGGAATCTTTATCTTGCGAGACTCCTATTATCGTAAACATGACTGGGGGACTCCAAGAACAGGTAACTGATGGAGAGAACTGGTTTGGTGTAGGTATTGAGCCGGCGTCTAAAGCAATTATTGGATCCCAAACTGTACCATATATTTATGAGGATAGAATATCTGAGTCAGATTTTATCGATGCCATGAATAAAATATATGCTATGACCGCAGAAGAGAGAGAGAATTTGGGGAAACTTGGTCGGGAACATATAGAAAAGAACTACAACTTTAAAGATTTTAAACAATCGTGGGTAGACCTAATGACGACTGTCCATGAAAAGTTTGGATCCTGGGATGATAGAAAACTTTACAAGCCGTGGAGGCTAGAAAAAATATGACAAAACAAAAAAGAGTTCTAATTGTAGGTTCATTTTGTAATATCAGTGGCTACAGCGATCATGCTCGCCTTTTGGCGGATGCTCTTATATCTCAGAACAGTGGTCACAAATTCTATCTTTTAGATTTACAGTGGGCAGCAGCTTCCCGTGATATGAAATATGTAAAAAAATATGGATCGATGATTCAAGAAACAGCACAATACATAAACTTTCTCAAACAAACAGGTCAGCAGATGTACCAAGGATTTGATTGTAGCTTTCAAGTCCGTGCCCCTAACGAATTTTCTAGAATTACTCACTATGATATTGGTGTTACTGCTGCCCTAGAAACAGTTGCTGCTCCATCGGAGTGGATCGAGAAATGTAACGCAATGCAGAAGCTACTCGTAGTTTCCGAACATTCAAAGAAAAACCTTCAAAATGCACAAGACCAAAACGGGGCAACAATTACTAGTGATATTGAGGTCATACCTTTTTACAATAATTTAGAAGATATTTCAAGTAGAGAATCTTTCTCTGGGTACGATGAGATAACTACAAATAAAAATTTCTTGTGTGTTTCTCAATTAGCTCCCCGCAAAAATATCATCAATATGTTAGATTGGTTCACTGAAGAATTTTACAATGATTCGGATGTGAGTCTAATTCTCAAAACTCATTTGATGAATAATAGTGTGCCTGATCATAGTCATACAAAAACACAGCTTCAGTCTTTTTTGAATATGAATAAAAACAGGGAAGATAAAAAATGTAAAGTGTATCTTTTACATGGCAATTTATCCGAAGAACAAATGCACGGTCTCTATAACCCAAATAAAATAACAGGATACATTTCATCTACTCACGGCGAGGGATTTGGTATCCCCATGTTTAATGCAGTATGTTCAGATATACCAGTAATAGCTCCTGCTTGGTCTGGTCATTTGGATTACCTTCGAGCCTCTGTGAAGAATTCCAATACTGGCAGAGCGAAGATTCAGAGTATGTTTATGAAAGTTAAGCATAAGATAGAACCAGTCCAAGATCACCACCTTATGCCTGGATTGATTACGGAGGGTAGTGAGTGGTGTTATCCAGAGAAAGAGTCTTTCAAGAAAAATTTACGGGCGTTAGCGGATAGACCAAACCAGTATCAAGCTGACGCAATAGCTTTAGGCGAAATTGTTAGAAATAATTTCTCTAAAGATGTTGTATATCAAAAATATTGGAATGTAATGAATTCTATTTTTACAAATGTAGGGAGTGAAAATGCTGAGGCAAAAACCGGGAACAGCCAAATACTTGAGTTGTAACATCTTTGAGGATGCAATCACAAAAGAGGAAATTCTTAAAAATAATACATTTACTATCAAATTATCCCAAGATGAGATATCTATCGATAAAAGTCAGGCTAGTCGATACCCATTTCATAAAGATTACCTGAAAATTCTCAAGACTCTGGAAATATCTAACTATCCATTTATAGGTTCCTCTACGGAATACAATGTGACTTTCACTGATCTTGATAAAATTGATAAAGAAAAGATACCTCTCCTTTTACCCATCAAAGACAATCAGGAATTATTAGAGTTTACACTGTCTAATTTGTCTTCTAATAAAGTGATGTCTGTGGCAAATGTTACGGTACTAGATGATAGGTCAGAAGATCCAGATTCTATGCATGAACTGTGCAGAAAGTATGGGGCAATATACACAAGAATAGAGTATGATACCCCCTATTTTAACTTTTCTATGCTCAATAATATTGGAGTATATCTTTACAACAAATTAAACTTTTCTGAAGTCGTATTCTGGAATGCTGATTTGTGGACTCCGGATGCTAGCACTGTGCCTAATCTTATAGACAAGTATCATCGATATAGAAAATCTGGTACTCGTCTTTGTGGCGCTAAATTACTGTATCCATCTCATGGTTTTTGTGACCTGCTTGATCCTGAAAGAACCTACAAGGAAATGTCCCAGGACTTCCGAATTGATTTAGATGAAATAAAAGCGATGGAACCATTTGGAAAAGTTCAATTTGGCGGCGGATCATTTAGGGTTATGCCTGAATATTTTGATAATAGTCACCCTATCTGCGGATCCCCTTATCACTTTGGGAGATTCCTGGACAAATCAGAGAAAGCAGTGAACATAGATAGAGAAACTAGGTTTGTGACAGGTGCGTTCCAAATTGTTGACCTACCTACTTTTGTTGAGGTGGGAGGCTTCTGCCCTAGTTTATCTTGCTCAATGCAGGATATTGATCTTTGTTTAAGGTTCTGGGAGACCTTTAATAAGGTAACATTGATCGGTAAAGATATTCACCTTTATCATGGTGAATCAGTGATACTGTCTTCTAAGCTAGAAGATGATCCTTCCTCTTTGAAGCATAAATCGGGAGCTTATAAGGATAAATTAATTTCGGATGAAGTCTTATATTCAATGCTGTGGAACTTTGATTTCTTTTCTGGAAGACTCCCTGCATGATGAAAATCTTGCTAGGTCAAAATCACCTTCATACTGTTGGTGGTAGTGAGACCTTTATATATTCTATGGCTAAGCAAATGACCTACTTGGGTCATCAGGTTGATATTGTGACAATGCAGCCTGGATTTGTTTCTGAACTTATCAATAGAGAATTTGGCTGTAATATAAACATTTTCCAGGACTCATATGATATAGCATTACTTAACCACACAACAATAGTCAATGGTATCAAATCCATGTTCCCAGGGGGAAATATAATACAAACTTGCCATGGAATATATCCCGAACTAGAACAACCAGTTAGTGGTGTTAGGCATGTATCAATTTCACTTGAGGTAATGAAACACCTAAAGATAAAAGGATATGATTCCACTCTAATACATAACGGAATAGATTGCCAAGTGTTTGCGCCACTAGAACAAACATCTCCAGTTCTAAAAAAAGTATTTAGCTTATCCCAATCAGATACCTTCAATCAAACGCTTGAAAGTATATGTAAAAAGAGGGGTTTGAAATTTTCTTATAATAACAAGTTTACTTCTCCTCGTATTGATATACATAATGCTATTAGAGACTCGGACATGGTATTCAGTCTTGGTAGGGGAGCCTACGAAGCAATGGCTTGCGCAAGGTCCATTATTGTAGCAGACCAGAGGCAGTATCAGCCTGGGATGATGGATGGTATAATTACTTCAGAGAACATATCCTCGTACTTGGAGAACAATTGCAGTGGAAGAAAAATGCAAAGAGAAGTAACTGAGGAATCTCTATTAGCGGAGATGGAAATGTATGATCCAACTCAGGGTATCCGAAATAGGCAGTTTGCTCTTTCTAACCTAAACATAATAAATCAAGTGGAAGAATATTTAAAGCTATGAAAATTATAGGCTTAACTAGGATTAGGAACGAATCAGAAATTATCCAGGAAACTCTAGATCATATGTCCGAATTTTGTTCTGAAGTTTTTGTGTATGATGATTGTTCAACTGATAACACCGTAGAAATATGTGAAGCTCATCCTATAGTAAATAAGGTGGTAAAGGGGCTAGAGTGGGATCCAGTCAGAGCAAGGGCGGAGTTTGAAAACCGCCAAGCTGTTTACTTAGAGGCCGCCAAGGTATGTGAACCAGATGATTGGTTTATATATATGGATGCGGATGAGCGAATTGAGTTTGACTGGACTACACTTTCTAGGGATATAGATGCTGTTCGGATGCGCTTATTTGATTTTTATATCACAGAAGAAGATGTAGATAAAGATTACATTCAAAGAAGGTGGATTGGACCAGAATATCGAGACATTTTGTTTGCTTTCCGTTTTGGGGCAACCACGGGGTATCATGGTTTAGATCAGCGGGAGTGCTCATTGAAATCTTATCGGATCTTAGACGATGGGTTTGTTAGACATTATGGGAAAGCTATCTCGGTAGACCAGTGGGAAGAGACTTGTGACTATTATGCAAATCATTTCCCTATGTATGCGGCTAAGTGGCTTGCACGCAAAGGAAAAGCCGTTCATACAGAGTCCGACTTTGGTCGCCCATTAATTTTATGGAAAGAAAAACTTAAAAAAGGCTTACCTTTATAATATACTATTATCACACTAGGAGAATAAAAAATGAAATTATCACCACAAGCAATCGGCGCACTCTTAATGACATTGCAAAAATGTTTATCCGAAGAGGTTGATATTACAGAACTGTTAGCAGACTGGGAACTAAAAATAGAGGAAGACATGGTATTCGTGATTAACCCACCTACCATAGCACCGCAGAAGTCAATGTTCGAAGTCGAATAATGCCTTTATATGACTATGGGTGCAACGACTGTACAAAACAGTTTGAATTACGGCACTCTTATACCGATACTGATATAGCTTGTCTATATTGTGCTTCTATCAATATTAAGAAGATATTGAAGTTTTCTAATATTATAACCAAGGGGTCCTCCTCTGATAAAGGTGAGGAAGCTTCTACTCGGGTAGAGCAAGAGATTGAGAATAAAAAAATAGAACTTAAAGCAACCAAGCAAGAGTTGACCAAGAGGGCAAATAAAAATGATAAGTAGCACTATATTGGCAATATTAACGGCATTATCCGTAGCATGTAATATCCTGCTTATCTGGTATATTAGCCGCCTTATAAAATTTGTAGACTTCACTACATTAGACATGGAGGCTGTTAAAATGGATCTTCAAAAATATGAAGAACATCTAGAGAGGGTCTACGGGCTTGAATTGTTTTATGGTGATGAAACATTAAAAGGATTATTAGATCATACCAAAGATATAAAGGAAGATATATCCGGCTTTGTAAATGGTACAGGAAATATCCTGGGCACAGAAATTCTTATAAGTGAGGAACAAAATGACTAAAAACAAGGTCAAGACTGTTGCGACCCCTAAAGAAAAAGCTGCTTCACCTAAGAAAGCAAAAGCTAAAGAGGTTAAGAAAAAAACCCGTCGGTCTAAAAGCAAGAACCATTATTTTACAAAAATAACAGAACAAGCTATTGTAGACTATTGTGCAACAGAGGATACTGCAATCCGCACCAAGTTGTATATAGAACACATCCAGCCAGCTTTCAATGAATTGGTTACAAAGATTGTTTTTACCTATAAATTTACTTCCCTTGAGAACATTGATTATCTCAAAGAGGACTGTAAAATATGGCTTACAACAATTCTTGGAAAGTTCAATCCAGATCAAGGTGCTAAGGCTTTCTCATACTTTTCGGTTGTAACCAAAAATTGGTTTACGCACAAGGCAAAACAACAGTCAAAAAAGAATCGTAGAGAAATACAGTATGATTCTATGATCAGGGAAGTAGAGGCTGTCGGCTCTGGCGCATCCGATTTTTATAAAGATCAGGAAGACGCAGAATTCTGGGAGTTTTTACTCAAGGAAGTCGGTAGTTGGAAAAACCCAAACCTCAAACCAAATGAACAAAAAGTGCTAGACGCAATTCTAACGCTAATGGAAAATATAGAACAAATAGAAATTTTCAACAAGAAGGCCATTTATCTCTACATGAGAGAAATTACTGGCTTAAATACCAAGCAGATCGTAAGTTGTCTAAATAAGATGAGAGAAAAATTCAAAGTGTTCAAGCACCGCTGGGACGAGGGAGAAATAAAGTAACTCCCTACTTACTCTATGAAGAAGAACCTCGACTCACTAATTGAACAAGCACTTGATAACATTAATAAAGACCGTCAAATGACGGAAATATTATTAGAGAGCCTAAAAGAATATATGGAAGTATCTTTAGATAGATATTCTGACAGTGGTCCCGTCGCTGCTAAGTTTGTAGAAACCCTACAGAGAAGTAATGAACAACTTGTTAAATTAGCTACACTTGTACATAAACAAGAATCTCTAACTAAAAATACAGGTCTTTCTGAGAATGACAAGGATCAGTTGTTTGATATTCTAAAGGATCAAGATGGGTAACAATAAAAAGGGACAAATACCCTATACAGCTACCGAACAAGTAAAAAATGGTAAGCGCCTAAATAAGGCTGCTTATATATATGGTCGTAGTTCTTCTGAGACTATGATCAGATCATTACTACGAGAAAGGATCACCAATGATGAATATGAGGGCAAAACAAAAGGTCTTATAAAGATAGTTTCACCTGATATTAAACTAACAGACCGTCCATGGACAGATGGAATCCCATCCTTTCTAGGTGGCACGCAGGCACCAGCGCAGTATATATATCATGGCAAAGCAATTGATGATAGTCGTCATGATGGGTGTGGCGAATCAGAAAGTAAAGATGATAATATATATCAGACATTTCCGAAGTTCCATGTAGTAGATGGTTTAGTGCCATTATATAACGATCAGTGCCGTGTGCGCTATTATGATACTAACCGTAACTTCGTCGGCGTCGTTGGCATCATTACTGAAATTATAGGGTCTGAGACTAATTCGAGTGACGGTCCAAGCCGAGGTGGTCGCCGCCCAGCCCCTGGAAGAAGAGAAAAGCCAAGAGGATCAATCCCCAATCCTTCTTCTATTACACCTCCCAGTAGTCCAATCTATCCTTATAACCCTGTAAATGGAAAACCAGTAAAGACAGCCGGTGAAATAGTTCCTTTTGTAACATCATTCTCTGGACCCAGGGACTTATCTTTGCGGGGTGCTTCAACAGACCACCCTGGAGTTGATCTTGAGGCATCTATTGGTCAGAAAATATATGCTGCCATGGATGGTCAAATTGCCGCAAAACTCGACAGTGATGACCCTGCTGCCAAGAAAGGTTATGGGTATTATGTAGCGATAAAAACCACAGGCTTAGATGGCTTAGGTCCCATTTATACTCTCTATGGTCACTTGGGCAAGGATGTACTTGGAAGATTTCCTAGAACCTTTGGCGGAAAAACAATCAAAGCTGGGGCTCAAATTGGAACAATGATGAACACTGGTAATTCAACAGGTCCTCATTTGCACTTTGGAGTTGTATATGGCTCTAACCTCTCCGCTCCGGGGCAAGTTGCGCTAGGTCATGCAGCAACGGTATTTGATCCAATGTCAGAATTTTTTGGAAGAGTCTATAGTAGATCGTGATAGTTTAGGATAATATAAAATGGCAAGAAGAGAAACATTACTGGATACATTTTTAGCACCCTGGCAAAAGAATATCCGGGATCTTACCGGTATTACGGGTGAAAAATCAGGATTAAACAACGGTCCTATAATAGAGGCTGTCCCTCAACTCAATCAAACTCCTGCTGAAAGAATTATACAAGGTCAAAATAACTCCTACATCATTATTGGTCGTGACCGACCCCGTGGACCTGAGGGTGGCAACGGTGCTGAAATAGCTAATACTGGTGCTGGATGTATTGATATTATTGCTGGACTATCGGGTGTTACGGCAAAAGCAACGACTGCTGACGGTGAAGCTGTCGCTACAAATAAAAACCCGGACCTAGATTCTGCTCGTATTTATATTTCCCAGAGAGCTAAAGATATTGACTCAGAGGAATATTTTAGCATTGCAGAGGGTCAGGTTGGGTTTGTTGAACAGTCCTCCGCAATTGCTGTTAAGGCAGACTCTGTTAGGATTATAGGTAGGCAAGGGATAAAACTTGTAACTGGAGATAGTTACTCGGGAGGTTCTGGGTTCTGGATCGGAGACAATACTCAAGGGATTGATCTAATCGCCGGAAATGATGATACAGAATTAGAACCCCTAGTCAAGGGTGACACTTTGGCTAAAATCCTCGACAGGATGTGTAATTTGATGCTTGAATTAGAGGGTCATATAAATGCCGTACAGTCCTTTGCAATCGCTAGCGCAGTTCCAGGTCCTCAAACTGCCGCTGCTTGCGCACCATTAGTACTCGAAACCACCAGTATGTCAGGTTTTGCTAAAAGGGTTGGCGCTCTAAAAATGGATTATAGTGCCTCAAATCCTATTGCTTTTTCTAACTTTCGTAGTAAATATAACACCACTAATTGATAATAATATGAGTTTAACACAAATACAAAAAAATATCATTAATCCTTTTCCCGAAGATACTCTCGGCGAAGCATATGATTTCATGTCCGCAAGGAACCGCTTAGTTCTAGACGCTATTCATGAAGCATATATATCGAACGCTATATACCCAGAAGCTGACCAGGCACTTGAAATTACTGTGGATGAGCTTCAGTCTCTAGTGGGTGCGACTATCGATATCTCACAAGATAGCCTACTTATAACTCTCTTGGACATGCGGGCTTATTTGTCTTTATACCCACAGAATGGCATATTAATAGATGGAAAAATTCAATCTAATTCTTTAGGTTCATCACGCTCTAAGCTTGAGGATTTGGCTATCGACTTGCAAACTCGTGGAGTGTATAAATTATATTCTACAGATTCTAATCCTTTATCATTACTAGAGGAAAACCAAGCAGGGATTAAGAAGTTAGCATCTAGGCTTATTTCTATAAGTCCTAACCACTCTCCTGAGTATGTGAGCCTCATTCGCAAAGCAATAGGACTACAGGGTGTTCCTGCTATTACTGATTCAGAAGATAATTCTAACATTTATGGATTGATAACTTCTGATAATACTGTCAATACTTTCTTAAGTAATGATACAGGAATTGATCTTTACGACTGGCGAAAAAACTGTATCCCAGATACTGATAATGATAAGGTATATTATAATCCGGTTGATGATAACTATTATTATACTCGACGAACTAATATTACAGACATCAATGCTTTTGACATTTCTAGTTTTATTAGTCCTAGTGAAGAAGATAGGACAGCGGAGCAACTTGAAGAAATTGCTGCATCTACTCTGAATTCTTTATCTTCTTTACTGAGAGGCGGCACCTTTGATTATTCTTTAGCTGCTATTAATGCGGCGGAAACAGGAATTTCAGAGATATTAAAATTCTCAGGAAAATATTCAGAGGAGAATGCCTCTACTGTTTACGGCGCTCGTGCTGATTTTCAGAATATTCTAGATCAAGGGATAGAAAATATCCCCCGCTCTCTAGAACAAATATTAGAATCACTTCAGACAATTACTGAGGTAAACCCTTATACTAATGATAATTTTGTATTCAGCACTTATTTGAGACCCAGACCAGGTTCTCGCTGGATGTATGTGGTCAAGGTACCAAAGAAAACGATCGATCTTTTAGGTGCCGGTAGTGGCGTTGTTCTTTCATATGAAGAGTTTGAGCTTACCTCTTTACAAAGAGCAAAAGCTTTAGTAAACCCAGAAAAAAATAAGTCTGAGAATAGCAAAACATTCACAGTAGACCAAGTACAGCGATATATTCCATTTGTTAGCTTGAGGGCTAGAAACTACTCTTACCAGTTAGAGGATGATAATGTTACCCCAAACCTAATTGGAGGAATTGACCTGGCGTCTGAGGTGTCAAAACTTAACTCGTTTATGGATCTTTTGTCTTTATGTTTTTCATATAATAAGATATCGATCAAAGATGACGACATGTTTGAAATGTTCTTTACAGAAGACTATCAATTAGACCATCTTTGTATCAACGGTGTAGCATTTACACGGGGAATTGGTAATATAAATTATCACCAAATCCCAGCAGTCGATGAAGAGCAACCCCAAAGGATTTTAGATGCATTTTCTCTTTTATCTCCTACTACCTTTAGCTTGGTTTATAATAGTTTTGAAATATATCAAGAGACTCAAATAGCGTCTGAGGATAATTATGCTCCATGGATGGATTGGATGAAGGCATATGTATATCCTACTCTGAACCTTCTGCCAACTGAGGTAGAAAAGATAAATGACCGAAGTAGAGAAGACATTCGAGCCGAACGAAAAAAGGATGTTTTTATAAGAGTGTCTAGATTAGCCAATTCTGGAAAATCCGCTGAAGAAATAAAGCTTTTATATGCTAATCGTAAGCTTGATTATAAAATTGGCAACACGATTAATAACATAAATTGTAATACAGGTCAAGCACGAGCCGTTAAATCAGCATTGCAATTCTGGCAAGCAATCACAGGAAAGACAAAGTTTAGGTCTATCCTGCGACAGACAATTTTAACATTAAGAGATGAGGTTATCTCAGACGAAGTATCCCGAGAACTATTAAAGAGAGGCATTGATGTTCAGAGCTTAGGTCGTCAAGGCTTGGCTGTTAGTAATAATCCTGCACAATTTCGCCGACAAATAGAGCGAGAAATAAATGAACAAATTTTCTGCGGACTTGATGTGTTGGGCGGATTCATAGAGACATCTTTTTTAGATCCAAAAGATATGAACCCTCAAAAGAAAACTAAGAGGGCTCCTAAGATAGGTGCCCAGCCTAAAGTTAAGATGCCAGCACCACCGCCAATCAGCCCTTATTATGCCAAGGCAAAACTTTATGAAAAAATGATGGAAGAGGCTATTCTTGGCTTTCTTAGAGCTTTAATTGCCGGGGTTCTTAAAGATATTATTGAAGCTACTTTGGGATGCGGTCCTAATCAAAATGAAGAACTCAATGATTCAATGAAGAATTTGGCATTTGGGTTTGTAAATGTCAATTCATTTTTAGAGGGTGTAGACATAGTTGATGTTGCTAAGAGTGCTGGCTTGTATAATATTACTTATAGAGAGAGCGGAAATATAAAAGAAGATCCTACACACAGCCAAGTGTTCTCTCTATTATCTGACATATCTTTGATGTGTACTCCCGTAGAACTGCAATCTATGTTACTTGGTGATGGTACTCATTTACTATATACACTAATAGTAGAAACTATTTCTAATGGTCAGATATCCTTTCCAACAAGCCAATATACTAATGTTGATGGTAACAACGAAAAGTTCATGTCTACTATAAACCCGTCAGTGTATAATAAATTCCAATTTACTGTAGAAAATGTCCGTGAGTTATTTGTACTATTAGGTGAGGCAATGGATAATCGTGAGCTTGATGAAATTAGTGAACTAGCGTTCTCACCTTTTGCTGCCTATTGTGATTCGAAGGACGCTAACTTAGCTCCTCTTACTTTGAGACTTAGTGTCGAACAGTTAGAGACGCAGTTTTCTCTACAATCTCAGGATAAAATACGAAAAATAAATGCTTTGTGCGACTGGCTAAGGAGCCTAGAAAATATAAAACAACAGCTAATCGAATTTATTAACTCTTTGGGCATAATGGAATTCTATGATAAGCTTTTACAGTTGATCGCAGATATATCAAATTATATCGCTGATAGTTTAGCTGATTTGTGGGATTCATTATTTTCACAAGATGTAACAAATACTCAGGACCCAGAGTTCACAATGTACATGACACAAATGGGTCGTGATCTATTTTACCAAATTTACAGTACTATGTCTACTAGTTATCCGGCGGCTATGTCACCGAATCTTCAAATTTATAACCTTAAGTTTTCTCCAACCCGGATTAATGAAATTGTGTATACAGTCCCACAGTCCTGGGCTGGCGATTCAGGAAAAACAAACACTAGAGAAATAGCAAGATATTTTAAGCCTACAGTATTGGATGAGTACCTTATCGGTTCGGGCAGGCTCAGAACATCTGAGGAGCAGCTCAAGGAAATTCAGCTAAGAAAAGAAGCGGCAGCTTTAATAATTGGCGGATATAACACCAGAACAAAGACAGTAGGCGATGATAAAATTAGATCAAACTTAGCTCTTCCTTTTTCCCCTCCCAGAACCGAGCCATGGCTATTTGGTTGGGTAGGAGGAAATTCAACAGACTATCCACTTATTGAACATCGTATAGGATCTTATGCTCTGCGTACTGCACCAGCTAATTTACGCAATAGGTTGACCAGTATTTCCCCCGAGGGCACAGAGGAAGAAGATGAAGAAAAGTATTATTTAAAGCTAGGTCAAATCACAGAGAGTTGGGTTAATAATTCTGTTTCAACTAGTCTTTCTAAACCAGTCCCAGTGCATTTATCAGTTAGAGGGGTGAATGAAGGCGGCGTAAGAATATATCGTGCCCCGCAATTAAATGGAATCACGCCAGAGATGACAGATGAAAATACAATTGCTCAATATATACCATCGCCCTCTGATTATGAACCAGACCAGGACAATATAACTTATTACGGTTTATTATCAGGTATTGATGACGATGCTGAACGAACACTTCGTCTAGGTCTGTTTGCAGATGATCCGGTGCTTCCTTCAAGAATACTGATATCTGACATCATTTCAAATACATTAAGGGGTTATATAGAGAGTACTATACCAGGTCAAACAAATTGGCAAATGAATGGTTCTTTTAATCGACTATATGCTGCCCAGGTCAATCAGGCTAAATATAATTCGACAGAGAACAAAGAATTTATCAATAACAATGAGGATAAGTGGAGACCAACTAGCCAGATTCTTTCCGAGGACTTTATTAACGCTGTTTCAATATCTAATCCTCTAGAATTCATTGACCGAAATATAAACCAAGGCTATACTCATGATAAAGGCCGAAGAAATCTACCTAAATATATGAGTTCTTTTAATAGACCCGTGTTCACTATGGATCCGGATCCTTGTATAACAGTAGAAGAATCTTATGTAGCGCAGGCATGTATAGGTACACTACAAGCACGAATGCAGGGAATGTTCCTTAATGTTTTGTCACTTGCTCGAACCTACCCTCATTGGGGGAGCTTTGGAACAAGAGCTTTGGTGGCGGATTATTTAACTCGTAAGGTGATTCCTGAATTAGAGAGCCGTCAACTATTAAATTTGATTTATGAAAATTTTGATATTATCAAAAAGGTATATGGCAATCTATCATCAAATTCTCTAGATATTGATGATGATATCTCCCCTCGGGATAATTTAAAATCTATAATTTCTGCTATGTTCCAGAAATTTCTTGATAATAGTTCTGAAAATGTGGGCAATTCTATAGATAAAAGCTTATATATAGATTCTGTTACAAACCGCCGCTACCGTCGTATGTTGAGTAGGTTTTTTCACAAGATGTCAATTGAGATTAAACGAGGAGCAGGATCCGAAGAAGCTCCATATATCCAGGATAGAACAACAGCCAACGGCGGATCCCAATATCTTAACCAATACAATACATCTCGATCTTTTGGAATTACAAATGCAGAAGATCGCCAAAGAATTACAAATTTCATTGAGAATGATCTCATGCTTAGGGATGAAGAGGGTAATGTATTAGAGAATGTGACAGATTTAGGTCTATTGTATGGAGCTTATTACTTCCCAGCACCATTTTTAATTGCTACATATTTAATTTACTATGACAGTGAGATCAACCTCTCGGATCGTTTTTCTCAAGCTTATTATAGAACTGAAGTAGAAATAGCAATAGCTGATGATAACCTGATCAGTGCCTTGACAGGTCAACAGGTATTTAAGTTCCAGCAGGCATTCACTTCATTCCCTCAGGATGAAACTACTTGGAATAGCTTGCAAATTACCTACTTTAGTGCAAACCAGGTAAAATCTCGCATCAGCGTGTTGGATTCTATTTTATTAACAGATCGAGAAGAGTTAAATAATTGGCTGTCGCTTCAGGCAAGTGTGACGCCACAACAAGCATCAGCCTTTCCGCTTAGGATCCCAGGGTATCGAGCAGATCTTATCGTCCCAGAGCTTATCCCCGGTCGCAGCGGTAATTATCCTCGTGATTTTATCAGGGCTACTTTAGATGGTTCACTTCCTTCTTTGATAGATGTTTTTGGGTCTACTACTAGTTTATGGCTTGCCAGTGCCAATACCTTCTCAAACACCGTAAATAGTGTGGCTTCATATAGAGAATGGTTTCAACAAGCCACTCAATCAGAAGAATATAACCTTATAGATGATAGGGGGAGAAATGATGGCATGGCAATAGCATATGAATTTAGAGCTACCACTGGGGACCTTTCCTATAATGTTTCTGTTCCTTTCTCTTTTATTGGAGAGACTAACTCTAACTGGAATGATATGATAGCTCGGTTATTCTTCTTATTTACTGGGTATAAATATCAACTAACTCAACAGGCTGCCTTTGACCGTAGTCCTGATTCTGCTGAAAATTCTGATGTTAGGAACGCTATTTTCGCAGAACTCAGACGCTATGTTCAAGCCCTAGTAAATAAACCAGATCAGGATATTGATTCTAGAAATCTTGCTGAAGTCCCTACTGAGCGCCGAGCCGTTGGAGCCTTCGCCTTAATCAGATCTGAAAGATCTCGTTTAGAGCGACTACTTAAAACATGAGTAAAAGACAAGGTATATCTCCAGCAATCCCACTTGTCTATGATAAGACAGATGGACCATATCGCCTAAATAAGACACTAAAAGAAGCGATAAAGCAAAACTTTAAGAATCTCATTCTTACTTCCCCTGGCGAGAGGGTCATGATCCCTGATTTTGGGGTCGGGATAAATAATTATTTATTTGAGAATATGGATGGAGATGTTTTTGATGCCTTAGTCGCTAGAGTGAAGGAACAAACAAACTTTTACATTCCTTCTATAAATTTAGAGAGTATTGATTTTTTAACAAGTGATGAAATTAGTACTATGGCGTTTAATGAAGTACAGGTTGTTATAAAGTATAATATCCTCCCTCTGGACGCCCAAGACCAACTAATAATAACTTCAGTGATGACTACTTAGGAAACAAGGCGAGACTTTAAAAAATGGCAAAAAGACCAATAAATTATACGAGCAGAGAATTCAACTCAATTAAAGAGGATTTAGTCAACTATGCTCAAAGATATTATCCTACCACTTTTAAAGACTTCAGCGAAGCCTCATTTGGCTCTTTAATGTTAGATATGGTCGCTTATGTCGGCGACCAACTATCTTTTTATACAGATTTCCAAACCAATGAGGGCTTTCTTGATAGCGCCATCCAGTATGATAGTATCAATCGATTATCTAATATATTAGGATATAAAACACAAGGTGCTGCTCAATCAACTGGTCAAGTGGCATTTTATGTCATTGTCCCCGCTGATCCTAATAGTAGAGGTCCGGATTTAGATTATTTCCCTATATTACAGAATGGAACATTGGTATCCTCAAACAACAATTCTGTCTTTACACTGATTGAAGATGTTGATTTTACGGACCCTTCTAATCAAATTACTGTCGCTAGAACCGACACATCTACAGGTAATCCTACCTTCTTTGCTGTGCGTGCTTACGGTCAGGTAATATCAGGACAAAGATATACTGAAACCATTACTATTGGAGATTACATTCGGTTTAACAAGCAAAAACTTTCAAAGGAAAATATTACAGAAGTACTGTCAGTTACAGATAGCCAGGGAAATGAATATTATCAGGTAGACTTTCTTACCCAGGATGTCATTATACAAGAATTTAGAAATACTTCTAGTGATAGAATTGCTGCGCCATATGTTATGAAAATCAAGCCGGTACCTAGAAGGTTCGTTACTGAGCACACGCCTCAGGGAGAAACATTTGTTCAATTTGGGTATGGTTCATCGGATAACCTAACTGGAGATGTTATAGCTGACCCATCAGATGTAGTGCTTGATATGAGCGGTCGCCAATATGTGTCAGACCTAACTTTTGATCCTACGAATTTGATTCAGAGTGACAAGTTTGGTGTAGTTCCTACGAATACTGTGCTAACAGTTAACTATACAGCTAACAACACTGACGATGTAAACCTAGCAGTAGATGCTTTGAATAATGTAGTATCCCCTCAATTATCTTTCAAGAACCAAGCCCTTCTTGATCCAGCTTTGGTTTCCTCTGTTATATCTTCAATAGAAGTAGAAAATGAAGAGCCAATCCTGGGAGATACATCTATACTTACCGGAGAAGAGGTTAGGCAGCGAGCATACGGAACTTTTGCTTCTCAGAACCGTGCTGTAACTCGAACTGATTATATTAATCTTATCTACAGGATGCCTCCTAAGTTCGGCAAAATTAAACGAGCTAATGTGGTACGAGATGTGGATTCCCTGAAGCGCAACTTAAATGTATACCTATTATCAGAAAACTCTGCCGGCAATCTTGTGCCTCCAAATCAAACTCTTCGAGAAAATACTAGAATTTGGCTAAACAAATATCGAATGATAAACGATACTATAGATGTTCTTGACGCTAAAGTCATCAATATAGGAATTAACTTCAAAGTTCTTCCTGAATTAGATGTAAACCGTTATGAACTTTTGGAAACTTGCGTGCAGAAACTTAAAGATGAATATCTCAATATCAAGTTCAATGTCGGCGAAGCTGTATATATCTCTGAGATCTATAAATTACTGAACGATGTGCCGGGCGTCGTAGACACTATGGAAGTAGAACTATTCAATAAAGTTGGGGGTCTATATAGCAATTATCGTTTTAATATAGACTCAAACTTGTCAGATGATGGAAGGTTCTTATTGGTACCTGAGAACTCTGCGGCTGAAGTACTTTTTCCGGACACTGATATCATAGGAGCAGTGACATAAAATGGGTATAAAGAAATATTATGCTTCGGCAGATAATACAGTAACTAATGCATTCAAGGCAAACCTGCTCACCCGTGGCACAGGATCTAATATGGGCGCTTCTGATATCCTGGAGACTTTTGTAATACATGGTCAGACTTCTGCCTCATTGTCAATACCAGCTTCAGAAGGAAACGCAAATGCGTCTGAGCAGTCAAGAGTAGTTGTACAATTTCCAACTTCTACAGTCGCCTCGGACATGGCAAGTGGAGTACTTCCGTCTGACTCTTCAAAAATCAAATTTTATCTCAATCTTTATAATGCCCCTCATGGAAGCACTGTGCCTTTAGACTATACCTTAGACATTTATATGTTGTCGGAGGCTTGGAACGAAGGTCGTGGTCTAGATATGGACAACTATACCGATCTTGGACAATCAAATTGGGATAGAAGAGACTCATCAAATACCTGGACTCAAGCTGGTGGTACTTATTTGCCGGCGGCTGATACAAAAAAGACTGTATCATTCAATACAGGACTAGAGAATATTTCTTTAGATGTTTCTACACAGGTATACAAGTGGCTCGATAGTTCAGAATCCAACAACGGCTTCTTAATAAAGTTTCCTGACTCAATAGTATCTGGTAGTGACTCGTACTATACTAAAAAATTCTTTTCTCGAACTAGTGAGTTTGAACTATATCGCCCAACACTTGAAGCCCGCTGGGACTCTTCTAGAAAGGACAACCGGGCTAGCTTTTATATAAGTAGCAGCGTTGCCTCAGGCGTAGATAACCAAAATACATTATTTATGTATAACTTTGTCCGAGGTCAATTAAAGAGTATTCCGAGCCTAGTAAACGATCGCTTATCTGTAGATATATACTCAGGCTCTGCAACCCCCACGGGCAGTGCTTTACAATTGGTTATTGACACCGCTGGCACGGTCAGGACTACAGTGACAGGGACCCTACTTGTCGAGAATGGTGCCCAAGTCGCCGGCATCTATACTGCATCTTTTGCCAGTACTAGTTCTTATGATACAATTTTTGATATTTGGCATACAGGTTCTGCTGCTACTCGTATAGACTTTACAACAGGGTCATATATCCCAAAAGATTTTAATACCACAGACGGGATTCATGAGGAGGAGTATATTACAACTATTACTAACTTAGAAGATTCCTATGACAAAGGTCAGAAGCCCACACTAAGGTTGTTCACTAGAAAAAAGAATTGGAGCCCAAATATTTACACTGTCGCAACCTCTCAGGTGGTGCCGGAGATTATAGAGGATGCATATTATAAGATCTTTCGAGTTATTGATAACTTTGAAGTTATTCCTTATGGTACTGGGAGTTCTAACAATAACTTTACTCGATTATCTTATGATGTTAGTGGTAACTATTTTGAATTAGATACAACTTGCCTGGTTGATGGTTATGCATATGGAATTGGTTTTGCATACTACTTACAGGGAGAATATCTAGAACAACCAGAAGTGTTTAAATTTAGAATCAAAGAAGAAGATAAATGAGCGTAAAGAAGTTATTTCAAAAAAACAAGCAGGCAGTAACTGTTGGTAAATACCTTAAAGCCTCTTCTCCAGATGGACTTGGCGATGGTATTGAATCACAGGCACACTTATCCGCTTCTTTAGAGAGACAAAGATATTTCCTACCTTCGATTGATTATGGCGACCCTAAAAACTTTGTAAAGTTTGGCTCTGCCGAGCAATATTATAAAAATGCTTTTGAATATATCGCAAATTATTTTCCTTATGATGGTTCTGTTTTAGAGAGGACTAGTTTTTATAATGACATAAACCCTTTAGAAAAATATGTGCTAGAAGATATCTACCCTCGATCTACTGGTTATGTAACCATTGGGGCTGACTATGGGACATTGAGTTCAGATGCATCAGGCTATTATTCCGCCTCTGCTGAATATATTCAAATCAAGGGTGGACCCCACTCCGGCTCTATCTATAGCGAGGACAAGAATAGAACCTCTAACTTGGAGTTTGGTGGCACATATGGTAATACAATAGAATTCTTCCTCAAAAAGGAAGGATTGACAGATATATCCACCAGTTCAGATCGACAAGTTATTTTTGATCTATGGAATGGGGCACCAACCACAGACTCTACATATGGTCGCTTACGAATAGAATTACGCCACGGCTCAGAAGATAGTTTCTTTGTAACGATGTTGTCGGGCACTACCGGCTTCGATGCAGTCAGGGTCCCATCAGCCGGCGGGCTTACTATTTCCGATGGAACCTTCCGAAATTATGCTTTTGTTCTTAATACTTCCGGAGCCACACCAACGATCGACTTTTTTGTAAATGGTTCTTGTATTGAAACAGCAATTCCGCCAGCAGTCTCAGCGACCATAGGCTTGGTAACTGGATCAATGATTGGAAATATTGGCGCTCTACGAACTGATATCGTAGGTACCCCAGGCGCTGCCGAGGGCTATGGTAAATTATCCGGTTCAGTGGACGAGTTTCGTTTTTGGAAGAAAAATAGAAATGATGAACAAATTGGTCGCTATTGGCTCAGCAGTGTGGGTGGCGGCTCTAATAAATACGATGCTAATGTTGGTCTCGGTGTTTATCTTAAATTTAATGAAGGTATAACTGGAACTTCAAGTATTGATAATACTTTCCTAGACTACTCTGGTCGCCTATCTAATGGTTTATACACTGGCTACAATCCATTATATAGTAGGAACACCGGGTCTGCACTAGATTCTCTAAACTTGACTTCTGTAACCGAGGTCGCTTCTCCTATCGTGAGGACACAAAACCCTCTTTATACTACAAAGAAAGCACAATACCTTCTTTCTGGAAGTAATTACGATTATCAAAACAGCGCTCGCCTAATGAACAACTTACCCAACTGGGTAATAGAAGCAGAAGAAGATGGTGCCAATGAGATCGTTGATCTCACTCAAATAATTTCAAGTTATTTTGATACTCTATATAATCAGTTATCAGTCATGAAGGGTTTAAAATATACTGACTATATCAGCGGCAGCGTCAGTTCTTCCATTAACCAGTTTCCGTATAACGATCGTTTGGTCGAATCGTTTGGTATCGAGGTCCCTGAAATATTTGAAAACATAGGGACACTTGCTCAATTCTTGCAGCGTGATGAACAAATCAACTTTGAGCAGACCTTGGCTGATGTAAAAAATTCTATTTATAAGAACATTTACAATAACCTAAGTTATATACTCAAGAGCAAGGGTAATGAAAAGTCAATAAGGAATTTTATTCGTTGCCTGGGTGTGGGCGAAGATGTAATAGCATTAAATACTTACCCTAATAATTCAGACTTCCAACTCAAAAGTAATTACTTTTCAACATCTAGTCCTAAGAAGTTTGCTGATTTTACTGGCTTGCTAAATCAGTCAGATGATGGGGCTACTGTATACCAATATTATAATTCTGCAAACCCTAATTCAGTTGGTTTTGTCACAGGGTCCAGCATAATAGAAGAATTTGCCTTTTCGTTACAATCAGAATTTGTTTTCCCTGATAAGTCAAATTTTAGATCTTTATCATATGAAGTTCCGAGAGTTATCTCATCTTCACTTGCAGGTTTCCATACACCATTCAATAATAGTCAAACTTCTACAGACTTAACCTGGGCAGCACCATCTGATGATTACGGTCTTCAAGTGTATGCAGTCAGAAGCCCAGGTGAATATGCCAAGGTTTATTCACCCATTGATCAGGTTAGAGATGCATATTTTGTTGTTAAAACAACTGCTGGCGCAACTCTGCTTACTAGTTCTATCTTCAATGAAGTATATGATAACCAGAAATGGAACCTTACCCTATCGTTACGACCTAAAAAGTACCCTTTTGCTGACGCAGTTAACGGTGCTTCGGTCGCTGGGGATGGTTATTTCTTAGAGCTATACGGGGTTAATTATGATACCGGAATGAAGCGTAATAGTTTCATTGTTACTGCCAGTATGACATCACAAGATGGTGCAAATATTTTAGAGAGTAATAAAAGAATATATGTAGGTGCTCATAGAACAAATTACACAGGCACTGTCTTAACCCAGACAGATGTCCGAGCATCAAGCGTTCGATACTGGAGCGACTATTTCCCTACAGGCACTCTTGATCTTCAAGCAAAAGAGGCAGATACTCATGGGCTAGTAAGACCTTACAGGAATGCGTATTCCTTTCAGACTCAAAACCCAGGAGTCTATATTCCACGAATCCAGACTTTAGCGATGAATTGGGAATTCACAGATATTACAGGAAGTAATGCCTCAGGTCGTTTTGCAGTTTCAGACTTATCTTCTGGTTCTGTTGCTTCTGATTATGTCAGTAATTATCAGAATCCTATTTTTAGTAAAATAAACTTGCGCCAGCACACTGGTCGAGGCGACTTTTTTGTAGCCAACACTACACCAGTTCGCAAGGAGTATGTTTACACAGATAAACTTCAGGTGCCAGAATATATTGGCGGCGATTCGATGGTCACCGTGATGAACTCTGACGATCAAACTTTCGGTATTTATTCACGACCTGTCGATTTTTTCTTTGCTGTTGAGAAAAGCATGTACGGCAGTATCTCCAGCCAGATGCTCAAGTTGTTTGCTTCAATTGAAGACTTTAATAACTTAATCGGCGAACCGGTCAATAAATATAGACTTAATTATAAGAGAATGGAAAAGGTACGGGAAATCTTCTTCCGAAAAGTACGAAACGACATTCCTGATCTTGAGAAATATATTGATTATTATAAGTGGCTAGACACTTCTATGAGCGAGATGATCGAGCAATTGTTCCCTGAATCTGCAAGGTTTGCAGAATCTGTGCGCAAAGTGGTGGAGAATCATGTCTTAGAGAGACCAAAAATCCAGCACCGTGCTTCTATTTTGCGTGGTCGCCGCCCATGGGGTCCTACCGGAATAACAGGAGGTCCCAGCACTTCAGTCTGTTACGATGCTCCTGGTTGGAAGTTCAATCACGCTCCACTATCTAACGAGCAGAATGAAAACTGTTTCTGGTGGAAGTCTCATGCACTTCGAAGTAACCCTATTTTTGATACCCCTGTTGGGATATTACCAACTCGAAATGCAGTTCTAAATGCTCTGCAAAAAGATCAGTCACGCAATGTTATAGTTTGTTTGACTGCGGAACCTAACTTTCCTTATTACGGTGGCATTAACCAGACCTGGAATAAGAAGCGCAATATGCGTAATATAACTTTTAGTAGGTTTGAGCCCTTAGAAGACTGTACTGATGATATATTGCCTGGAAAGAAGAAGAAAATTTCTTTTCGAGTTGAGCTAGGGTCTGATCTTTATAAGGGTGACAATTTAGCACCCTTTACTGCAATAAGTTCTAGTGTTTCATCGGGGTACAATGCTGGTTTGATATCTTCTGGGTTGACCGGAATATCTATTACAGATCTCCACGAAGACAGTATACTTCCGTTTAGGCACAGCGTACCTCTACAGGGACCATTTACCAAGCGTCATGTAGGTGGCATACAGGCAAGGCATAACGCTCCATTTAGAACCACTGATCGAGCCGAAGAATATACTTTAGCAATTTCTAGTGGCACTGGGTCAATCACTACCCTAACTACCGAAACTGTGCCCAAAGGTAAGTACCTAAGAGGCGCAGGGTCAAAATCGCCACTAAACATAGAAAACATAAAGACTGTCATAACTGGTCATGTTTCTGGTGATGGTGTTCGATTAGTCGGAAACTATTCAAAATATTATGAAGTAGTACAGGGGAATGACCGGTCTGCCACAAATATGGATTTTGTTTTCAATCCAAGTTTTTATGCTTATAGCGCCCCTACTGCATTCCTTACCCCTCCCGAGAGGAGGACTTTAGGACTAACAGGGTCCGCAGGATACCCAGCCCCCCGTCAAAGAGCGGGAGCTAGAACAAATGAGACTATATTTGTAGACTTATTCTCTGCACCAGGATCAAAACAAGATTCCAAACAATTGTTTAGGGATGTGAACTCAGATACAATGTCCCCAAATAATGCTTTGCCTTTCCGCAATGAAGCAGTCAGGAGACCTGGGAATTTATCTCACCGCCAACTTGGTGTACCACTTGGGGCAGGTGCTGGCTTGTCAGGTTACCTCCGACTTCATACTGGGTGGGGAGGATTCCAGTCAGATATAACTCCAGAATTGAATGCGGCATACGCATCACCTTCAATTGGCGTCAACGCCTTACAACACTTCAACGATGGCGGTGTTCCAGCTACGGTGACTTCCCCTGCCGCTGGCTTCCCTAATATTAATAATATTGCAATGGGTGGTTATACTGGCATTGGCGATATCCGCCTAGCAGCCCTGCACAAGACACAGAGAAATACTACCAAAAGAATAGAAATAAGTGGCAGTGTCGTGATAGCTAATGTGATGAAGACCGGCTCGCTACATGATAACGCCTATGTAACCCGACCTATCCCGTCTGCTGACCGGGCAGAGTGGACTTCTTATATTTCTGGCGCTGCAACTATTGCCAGTTATGGTGCTTATATCGCCAAGGGCGAGAGATATCCTGACAATATCAATTTTGCCAATATGGTATTGGACGCTCCTCCTACCTGGGCTAGTGCTGTGTTTTACAATACTAGTATGAGTAAGCAATTTTTATGGGATAAGAATTATGACTTTGAAATCTGGAAACAAATAAGAAATTCGGATAAGCCATCTGCAAAATACTACTGGCAGAATAATACATATGAATTATTACCAGAAGCAGTGGAAAGTAATATTCCAGGAACGGAAAGAATCCAGCGTGGCTTTGCTGCTGGAACCTTATTTAGAGATGTCAAAGATATCGCTATTACACCAAACACCTCAAAGTATTATTATTCAGTATCTCTAAGGGAGGCACCTGTTACCTCTCGCTATAAGCCACTAGTCCATCAAATCCGTACTCCGCTAGGAACTCCTGCTGCTACTTCTGATGAAAAAATTACTGTCAGCCTAGATTATAGTTATGGCAATGAACTTATGGGCTTTGCCAACCGCCGCCTGAACCTTGAATTAAAGGGCGACCTTAAATGTTCATATGGATTAATCAAGCGCCCATACGAAATCTTAAGAGAACAGCGTGTTCCAGGTACTCAGCGAAGTGTTGCTGGTCTAGATCTGATTAAGGTATTCTCTTATCCAGAAACAATTTATCCAAAAGAAATCTATACTTACTTATCCGGTTCCCGTTCTCGCTTGTCTTACACTTGCGACTTTTGGAAAGAAGACATAAGTGTAGCTAGCTATAATATTGGTTCATTTACTTCTTATGCCAACCTCTTGTCCCAGGCAAACCAGATAACTTATGTTCCTCAGCGTGCTAGGCTAGAGAGTCCCTTTGTGACAAGTCAAGGATCAACAGTCCTAAATTCGATACAGACTCCTTATAATTCTCTGGATGCAAGTTATCCACTAGGAACCGGTAATGGGTCTGGGTCTATATGGCCTATGGATTCTTATCTATATGCTGATTCTACGGGGTCACTAGTCACAGTCATGACTCAAAGTGTTCCCGTTCTGTTTGCTGACGCAGCTACTATGGCTTCGGGCGAACTTATGATGACCAGTTACGGTACAATCAACGATAAGATAACTAATCCTGCATTTTCAGCTAATACGGCATCCTATGCTTCTTCAAGCATAAACTCTGCTCAGTATTTGTACAGCGTCCCCGTGATGAGTACAGGAAGTACGATAGTTACTCCTGCGGTTGCAGCGGATGCACAAATAGGGGCAGTAGAAATAACACCAAGTATTCTACATAATAAGGCATTCGAAATAGAAACAACTACGGTCACCGTAGTATTTAAGTTCGACACAGGCTCGGCAACCCCTGGCGGCGCTGGCGCAGCTTATACAGTTGGCGCACAAGCTCCTATTGCTGGCACCAACGATGTTATCAACCGTATTTATGCTGCGATATTACTCGCCAAAGCTTCGGGAGATATTGATATAACCCCCACTAATCCTGGCGCTGTTGGATCTACTATGCGCTTAGATGCTGATGTTCCTGGCACTGCGATGAACACTAAAACTATTACGGGTACTGCTGTCACCGCAGGCGATATCACTGCTGTAAACTGGGCGAATGGCGCACCAGCCTCTACAACAGCCGGAAATAGTTTACCAGAAGTAAGGTCACCCGGTTCAGCTTATACAAGACCAGCTTGGTCTGCGGGTCGAAATAGAAGATATGTAGACGGTCCAGCAAAAGGTCAGCTTGCTCCTGCTAGTTATCCTTTTTACGATAATTACGAGGAATTTCACAAGGATACTAGGCTAGCGGGTCAAGATTATACCTTGGTACCAGAGTTTAGAATTAGCGAGCATGTCGCCGAATATGAATCAAATGGTTCTTTATATTCTATTATTTCTTCTTCACTTGGGATTACAGGAGCAAATGCTAATAACTTTGATGGTACCAATCCACAATTTTATGAAAGATTTGCACAAACTGACAATATTGAGTTCTTAGCTGACTTTATGCCCAACGACAGAGGAGACAGGAATTATATATTCAATAAGTTTCCACGACACTTTGAAATATCATCTGAGGCTAAAGTTAAACTTCTGCCATATAGCGGCTTCTATCCGGTTGATAGATCTTTAGATTTAGCTAGTATGTTCCGCACCACCTATCAAAACCAGGCGGTACTAACTTCGGCAAGTCCTATCCCGGCACAGGGATGGAGAGCTATACTCAGACCTTTTTATGCCCCTGGAATTATGTATAACTCGATTAAATCTGGTTTGGCTGTAGATTATCCTATTCGTCGCTCTGGTCGCAATGCTGATCAATATTATGAGAAGGTGGCTTCGCATACTCCGCTCGCAGGATGCCTAACTGGTTCGCTCTCTGCACTTGCTACGCCAGGACAAATACCTGGCAACAAACGAAGAAACAGTAATAGCTTTGATTGGTCTAATGCTGATGTCAACAAATTTTTCTGGGCTGATCGACTTCCTTTTGAGACAATTCTTTCTCCAATCGACGCCTTAGAAGCAGGATTCAAAAATCCAACTGTACTGTCTGATATAAGACAGTTTATGGCTGTAGATGTTAGTGGTTCTTTGATGCGTAAGGGGCTCAACGATTCTCTGTATAAAAAAGCTGTATCTAATTTCCTGGCTAATGTTCCTAAGTTCTTTTTGTCTCATAAGACTGATAGCTATGGAAACAAAGGTTACCTAACTAAATTTGTATCACAGTTTGGAACCCCTCCTTCCGCTAAAGAAGGATCCGTAACTACACCGGTTAGAACCGTTGAAGTAGAAAAGGACACTGCCTATATGATGGAAATTGGTCTTATGAAGACTGATCAATTTAATTTCTATAGTAACCCTTATGCTTTTGGGATGCCTACGAGTACAGGATCTATTTCTTGGGAGTCCCTAAATGCGCTCCAAATACCTAAGCCAAATGCTTGGCCTAAGCATCGTGCTGAGTTTGCTCCTTTCACTCCCCCTCATTATTACGGTCCATCATTAGCTCGTATTACTTTCATGCCGGTAGGTGATAAGACTACTTATACTTTAGAAGAAATTATAAATAATGATAGGAATGAATTATTTGTACAATATTTGAATGAAAGCGGAAGCTATTATGATATGGCATCTGGCTCATTCATCAATCGTGATGGTGTCTCAGTATCATCATCCGCAACCCCAACTTATGGCTGGAATCGTGCTTGGCAAAACAGGATGGATATTGATGCTTCAATTAGTATTAATAACACCTTTGTTACAGACTACGGTTCGTCTTATAAATCAATTGATCCAAACAAGTGGACCATCATGCCTAAGTGGGAGTGTCCCACTTTAGATTTCCCTGATCGCTCTGGAAACCCAGACCAGTATGCTTTTTCTTCATCTGTAGATCAGGGACACTACACTTCATCTGCACAAGGGATGTGGCACCAGTATGGTACAATGCCTGATGCTAATCAAGGATCTTATTTGTATATTAAAGATATCCCCACGGGGGCAGAAGAGGAATACGACCTTGTAGCAATTCCATATACCGGTGGATCATTCACAGAGCGGGCATATACTTATGTCTCCAAAATTCCTGATTTTGTTTCGAGTGCCAATCGTACTGTCCGATCAATGGCTGACTTAGTTGGTTTTACTTCTGATGAAATTATTCGTGCCGGATTCGAACCTACCAAGGCTAAGAGACTTGGCGAGCTAGCACCTGACGATGAAAAGTCTGTATCAGAAGCAATTCTAGCCCTTCCATTTTATATAGATGATAAAGATCAGCCCCGACTAATAACTCTACAGGCTCCAGCGGATAAACTTGGTCCTAAAATAAAGCAGTTTAGAAAACAGTTTACTAAATTTTCGCTGCCGCCTGCTCTTGGAAAAAGCCTACTCAGTATGGTGCCCAGCGATTATCCACATATCCCAGATTACATTAATCCATTTGGCGGAGATGAATATGATTCTATAATGTCAGGAGAAAAAATGACAACGACTCCAGTCGTATATCTAATGGAACACAAGGTCAATCTCACCAGGCAAGACTTGGCTGATATGTGGCAAGGTATTATGCCTGAATTGTCTACCAAGTTCCAACATAGTGTTACTGCAATAGATCACTACATGCCTGGAGATAAGGTAGAAGAAGAAACAACTCGATTTCCCGAAGTAATAAGGGAGCAATTAAACCTGGGTGCAGAAATGACCGGTCACCCTCGTTATGATTTGCTAGATATTGCACAACACCCAGAGAAATTGGGATTATTTCCCGAGATTAAGTGGTTGGTGTTTAAGGTCAAGGAGAGAGGCTTGTTGGATTATAATCAACTTATTATGGAAGAGGTAGACGGAGAGTTTGTACTCGATTATGATAACGCAAGAAGAAGATTTTCAGGAACTACTCTTACTCCAGAAAACATTGATGCTATTCTCGGAGATAGGGACGAGTGGTCTAAGACAATTTACAGATATCAGCACTCCTTAGACTCTCCAAGTTATAATTGGCCTTATGATTATTGTTCTATAATAGAGTTGGGAAAAATAAATACTAAAATTGGCTTCCGACCAGATCTTGCCAAAGAGAACCAAGAAGATATTGCAGAGGCTAACTTTAGGACTGAGCAACTTCAAGGAGCAACTCAAGAATCCCAAGCGGCGAATGATCTACCAAATTTATCTAATCTCGCCCGAAATCTAAATGGGTTGTAATTAAGGTATGGTTAAGTTTTTTGATCAAAAAGAGGAAGTCATCCAAATCGAGCTTACACCTTACGGTCGTGAGCAGTATGCTAGTGGAGAGTTTTCTCCTCAATACTATACCTTTCATGATACAGGAATTCTTTATGATGGTGCTTACGGCTCTAAATCTGAAACTCAGAATCAAATAGTTGCACGCATAAAAAATACTACACCTCGCCTAAGACCACAAACTCGATTTACTAGTTCTGTGGGGCAAATTGTAACCCTTGCAAGTCTTGATAACAAAAATCAGTTTAACCAGGCTTATCCTTATGTTGCTACTTATAACCGGGTCCTGGGAGATAGCAGTGTCTGGTCTGACTATATGCCTTCCTGGGATATAACTGTCGATCAGGGAAGTACTACGAAATTAGAACAAGGGGTCAACTACCAGGCCGGTCGTACTATTCCCGAGGTTTCCTCTATCTGTGATATAGAATACGATTATATGACTACTGAATCTTCTACTCTTTACACTTTGACAAAAAGCGATAAAATAATCTTAGACATTCAAGAACTTAATACTAAATTTAAGCTCAACGGGAACTTTGACATCGAGATTTTCAGAAAAGACGAATCGGGCGATCTTCATGCTCTAGGGTTTATAAACCCAGCTACTCAAAATTCTGAGGCGCTAGTTAATCAGACCTACCCAAGTCAAATGGCAGAGACTATTGCCGGAACTAATGCGGACATACTTGCTGGTTTTCCGGAGCTAGACAATACCTATGTAGAATATTATTTAGATGTTTTATTGGATCAAGAGATTGATGGGATAACTATGCCTTCTAACTCTACGATTTATAAAAGTAACTTTAATAAAAATCCAGGTAATATTTGCTTGACTAATGACAATGGACCAAACTATAATACTGATTCAGGCGGCAGATAAAGATGTTTTTACGAAGTATAGCAGCACTCGACTTTTCCTCTATCACTTTAGAAACAAGTGAAAATGTGGGACGAACTGAAAGAAATTTAGCTATTATTAATGCTAGCTTTGTCCAGGCATCCGACAGCTTATCAGAGGCTAACTCTCAGCTAGAAAATCTTCATCTCCGAGTTATTGCTTCCTATACTAAAGAATCTTCCCAGCTTGGCGACTTTGTGTCTCAACGATTCAACGAGTACAATTATCTTGATAGTCAGGTTCAAAATTTTGCAAACGATAATCCCCCTGAGGATTTTGTTAGATTCCTGCAAAATGATATTGCTGCTAAAACCGGAGTATCCTTTCTTAAGCAAGCAGGAACTTTCTCACCATTTTCTACGGACAGGGCAATCATTCCAAGGATGTTCAGAGATAGAGTTTCTAGTCAGAACACCCCAACCGGTATTGTCTTGTATGATGACCTGCTCACGAATCTAATGCCAAGAAGCGCCAACACTATTCCTGGAATGTCTGGCGGTCCACTGACAGAAAGATCAATCGCTACCACGAGAGTCAGAACGGGGGCTCCTATCGTGCCAACTCAAACAGAGTTGAGCGAAGAGCAGATACAAGCAGGGGTTGATTTTGTCCCTAGTCAAGAGGAGGAGGTGGCGGAACAATCTCCAATAGATAATTCGTCACAATTGCTTGATAGGGTTTCATTACTTCCAATATTGATAGACCTTTCGCCATTACCCTCTTCTGCAAAAGATAATCTTACTTTTTATATGTTTGTATATGATTCTAGTTT
>Ga0209337_1000560_pt1 | contig 30159 bp, 50 predicted proteins | sample LinPmetageLP53_FD_184044 | JGI IMG/M metagenome (GOLD analysis project Ga0209337, IMG submission 184044) | Marine viral communities from the Pacific Ocean - LP-53 (SPAdes) (version 2) | ecosystem: Environmental > Aquatic > Marine > Oceanic | place: Pacific Ocean | collected 2010-02-08 | reverse complement strand
CATCATCTAAAAGAGATATTGTTACTGCTCCTGTTGCTGAATCTCTTGCTATTGGTGCTGTTGCTGTAATACTTCCTACATCTCCTGCATCATCTGTATAAAGTTCCGTAAAGTTGTCGTTTACCTTGTCAAAGGCATCTCTTATAGGATCCCCGGTTCCGTCGTTTGCTGTAGTTCCAATATTAATAACCTGTTTAGCCATTTTTTAAATTTTATATTTGTGTTGCATCTGCTTTATATAATGTTGTATCGGCTAAAAACGGAGTACCGGAAATTTGCGTTAAATCTGCGGTTAACTCAAAAGTACCCCAACAACTTGGTGCCGAGATATCGGGTATACTATTAGTCGAATAAGCCGTATCGGAACCAAATCCCGAGTCTGTTATCATTTGACAATATATTGATCCCCAATTTATACTATTAGCCATACTATTATAATTACTTTTTTACGTTTTTGTTATATATCTTTTTTAAATAGTTTTTTAACTTAACTATATTTTGTTCTTTCGGTTTGTATTTTCTAATTTTTTTAATCATATAACCCAACCTGTATAATCCGCGCTTTTATCCGGGAAAACGTCGTCGTTATTATTACTATAATACTCCGGATATAAACTAGCGGCGTTAAAAGAGAAGTGGTCTATCATTCTATCGGTATAGTATTGAGCCGTTTTTCTTTCTTTTTCTACTAAAAAATCTACCTCTTCTTTTGAAACGCTATCGGAGTTTTCGCTAGTACCTTTAGAGATACCTTGATTTGAGACTCTATAAGCCGCCCAAGGTAAGTACTCAACCATAGCCCAATGTACTAAACAAGGCTTAATATGCGTCTCAACAAGGGTAGCGTAATTACCCGCTAAATTACCCGCTTTAATATCGGTAGAAATCTTATTATAAAGATCCGTTCCTATATAGTTTTGTATATGTATATTTTGCGCAATCTTAACGTATTGTATAAAACGATCCGTATCAAGTCCTCCGGATACCGAAGTATACTTAACTATATCTTTTCTAGTTACAAATAATGCCTCTGCCATAACTATCTCGGTGTTGTAAAGTTTTTAGGTTTTATAAACCCTCTATTTTTCATATCTCTAGGACGTTTCGCAACTTTAGTATTGTTAGTCTCGGGTTTGAAACCTTCTTTTTTTGCTTTGTTAACGCTTATTTCGTCTTTTGGAACGTTTGCTTTTTCTCCTATTTTTTTACTCATATATGTCTTACGCATCCAAAAATGTTGACACGATCCACCGCCTTTATAGAGCCAGATGTCGTATGTAGCGGCTCCGTCTGGTCCCCAGCCGGCGTTAACGGGTTGTTTGCTCATTTGCATTATATCTTCTTTACGATATAATTTTCTAGCGGCTACCATTTTTCTACAAAACTCTCGACTATTAGCCGAAACCGTTAAAGGAGCGTATTGATATCTTACTCTAAATTGTACTCCTTCTTTATTTGTTTCGTCTTGCTTACTTTTAGAATTTGGAGTTGCTTGTCCTACTCTTGCTAAACCTACCATTTTATCTAAAGCCTCTTCTTGATCGTAATCGACTTTACGTTCGTCTACTAAATCCCAATTTTCTAAATCTTCGTCTTCGCCAAACTCGTTGAGTAAATCAAAGATTTTTTCGTCCGTTTCGGCGCTTAAATTACTTTGTTTATGTTCTTCGCAAGGCATAAACCAAATCTTGCCCTCGTACTCGTGTTCGTGATAACCTTCGCAGCCTATATTTTTAGCTCCTTCGATAGCCATTTCTTTAGTTGAATAAGCTAAACGATCGTCTATAATAGCGAAGTCTTTATCTACTACTTGACTTTTTAAGCTTAAATCTCTTTTAACGCCCGTTTCTTCCTCTCTAGCTTCGTCGGTAACTAAGTTGTCCGATTCAATAAAAGAAAGCGGTTGTAACGTCTTAAAATAGAGTTTAAGGCTTATATCGTTAACGGCTAGTATATCGTCTATACAATCGACTAAAAGATCTTGATAAGGCTTTATAGTTATATTGTCAAAAAGTAAAGCGGCGGTTTTTATTTCGTCCGCGTTTGATCCTAGTCCGTTACTATCGTTTCTTATTCCTAAAAGTAAAGGACTTGTAACTCTATGCGCTACAATTAACTTATTGCTACATTCGTTAGATAAGTATTCGTAATGAGCCGGAGCGTCGTTTAAGGGTATATCGTCTACCGTTGTTTTGCTTTCGGCGTTATTATTAAAGGCTATTATTACTTTCTCTCCTCTTGCGCCGGTAAGCTTTCGCATTACGTCGTTTTTAATTTGGAGTTGTTGATTAACGTCCGGTGAACCGTTATTAAAATTTACGATTTTGGTGCCCGAAAAATTATTTTGAACGTCGTTAATAAGGTAATCCGATATCTCGCTTTCTAGTTCCGCGTAAGCTAGTCCGCCTTGGTAATCGACGGGACATATATAATCGTAGCCGGAAACGTATCTTTTACATATTTTAATTTCCGGTTCTTTACCGTTACCAAATCCAAAAGAAGCGATTCGTTGAGGTTTATCGTTTGGCTTTACTTTAGTCCAATCGGCAGCGTAATAATAAGCTTCTATCTTTCCGTCTTCGTTACATTTTTCCGGTCTTAAGGTTTGTCTAGGAAAATGCTCCGCCTTTATTACTTTAGTATCTTGATAAAGAACTTGAAAAGATCCCTCTCCTAGTAATTTAAGATCTAAGCAAACTTTTCTTAAACAATGATCCGATACTATAGATCGCATAGCGGCGTATTCGTTAGGCTTTTGACTATTATTAAGAGCGTCAATTCCTTTGCCATATATCATATTTGCTATACCGTTAATAATTGCGTTATTAGTTGTAGAATTGGTATATAAATCTATAAGATATTGGTAGTAATTATTATCGTCTCCGTAATTTACCCATTCTCTTTGCTTGTCTTCGGATATTTGAGGTCTATTATAAGAGGCTAAATTAACTATATGTAGGTTCTCCATTATATTGTAATAAATTCGTTTGTAGTATCGTTAGAAGTATACTCTCCGCTATTGATTGTATATTGAGGTAAATCGGTTTGATTAGTACAGTATATTTTGTCCTTAAAGATAACGTTTGTACCGGATAAAACGGTAAGCATATAATAAATACCTTGTTTTAAGGTTGTAAAAGAAGCGCTATATCTATTATAGTATAGGTTTTGAGTTACTCCGGTTGTCGCTTGACTATATACGCTTTTATTTTGAGTTTCGTCTACTATATTAAAAGTATAAGAAGCTCCGGCGGTATATTCTCTAGGTATAAAGTTTATATTTTGAGCGTTGTTAGTTTCTTGCAATACTATCATATATATATAATAAAAAAACTTGTTTTTTGTTAAATTAAATATTAAAATAAATTGTTTATTATTTGTTTATATCTAAAAAGGTTGTATATTTACAAAGTAAAAAAATAACAAAAACAAATAAAATGGAAAATTCAAAACAACAATTAATAGAAAGGTTACAAAAAGAACAAAACGAAAAGGCTTTAAAAATTGCTAATCGTAAATATATAGGCGAAGACAATAAAGGACGTAAAGTTTTTTTAGAAAGAAGCGAATACAACTTAGAAAAATTAGTATTAAAAGTTGAAAACGCTCCTAGCGGTTGGTATATTGATGATTTAGAAGGTACGGAATACGGAGACTCTAAAATAATAGCTCCAAATAATACTATTACCGTTTGTTACGACGGAGGTCAAAAATGGTATGGTACTATAAAGTTCTACGATCCAAATAGATTTTACGCCGCTTTAGTAGTATAAAAAAAAGGGGGCTAAAAACCCCCTAATTTTACCAAATAAAAACCCTATTAAGAATTTGTTCCTAAAGTAATAGTTACTGTACCATCTAAACCAGCGTAATCTACTACACTAAATGGGAAGTCAACATCTTTTGTATCCGAATCCATAAAGTTAGCAGGTGCAAGCTCAGATGCCGCCATCGTTAAAGTATATCCCGAGAGGTCTGCCATAGCTGCCCCAGTCGAAACAGTACCCCCGGTCACTTCCGCACCGTGCTCTAATCCCATCATAAAGACATTACCGTTATAGTCTTCCACCGCTACGTGAGGTCTACCATAAGCCAGTAATTTCAGCTCTTTATTATCTTCCTTCGTTAATTTTTTTAAAGTTAAAGTTAAGGTTTGTTCAACGAAAGTCGTTCCGTTTTCACGAGAAGAGGTAATAGCTTGTTCAAAGCTGCTATTTCCTTTTAATTCGTACTTAAACGCAGTTAAACTTCCAGAACTACCAGTCATATTTGTAATTTCATCATTGGCTAAGGTTACCGTACCCAAATCACCAAAATCAACAAAATAAACATTTTTTAATCCCCCTACAACATCTTTGCAAGGTTCTTTTCTACCAAGTGTTAAATCACACGCCATCTGTATATTTTTTTATAAAAAAAAAGGTGAGTAGGCACTTATTGGCTTACCCACCCTTTTAATTGATTAATTATCTATTACGAATATAGTACGATGTCGCTTCCAATCCCGTACTGAACTCCAGCCGTAAATCTCATTACGATTCTTACATTCTGGCTTCCATCAATATCCGCCATATCGATCACTTTTACTTCGTTATGATCCGATAGTAAACCGGTACCAAAGTAAAGGTTAGTTTTCTCTGCGGCAACCATCGTGTTATCCGCTAATCCGTTAGCTACTGCGAGTTTTACGCCATCAAACGAAAGTGTCCCTCCGGTATACCATTGAGTACCGTCCGAGTTAATACCCGCTGCTCCAACGTTAGTGGCAAAACCACCAAGCGCTCTTACATATGCTCTTGCTACGTTCTGCGATACATATATAAATAGGTCATCGCTTGTATAGAGTGAGCTACCAATCGCATCTACTACGAGTCCTAATTTTGCTATTACATTTGAAGAATCTACCGCAGCTCCTCCGCCTACGTCCGTAACGTCCGCGTCTGCTAATAAAAGCTCTTTAAAACCTCCGAACTGTCCAGCCGTTGCAGCTGCTCCGTTCCAAATTGATTGCTCCGTTCTTTGAGCTACTTTTTCCGATACGTGACCGATCAAGAAATCAGCAAAAGAAGTTGGTAAAGAGTCGAATGCGCTGAATCCCATAGAGATAGCATCCCAATCGTTTTGAAAATCTTTTTTACAAAGTTGTAAATTGACTTGTTGATTTGACGGTGTAATTATACGCTCAGTTAATGTCAACGTCGATGTTGGATCGAAGTCACACGTTGCATCTTTTACGATATCGTCAGAAGCTACTTTTTTAATAACTTCTTGAAATTTAATATTTGGTTTAACGGTAATTAATCCGTTATCCAAAGTTGAACCACTTAGAAGTGCTGCCGAGATGTATTGACCTGCGAACTCACCGCTGTATGTAGTTGTTAATGAATTTGTCGTTCCCATTGTATATTTTTTATTTATTAATTATTATGATTCACTTGCCCAAACGCCGTCTCCTCCTGTTAAATACCAGTCGGTTAACGCTACGGCTTTGATCGAACACCAATCGCCTTTATTAGCAGTTGCTTTTGTATTGATCCAATCTTTATTATCTACACCGCCCGATTGTACAGCCGCTACAGTTCCGTGAATCGCATCCGTTGCCGCCGGACTAAGCGTAATAATGTTATTACCGTCCGCTCCCGTATTACGGAAAGTAAATTCCATTCCTATATTTTCTGAAGAAATAGCTGGAAGCGTCATAACTTTCGCATCCGTTGCTATATTAAATTCAGTACCTGCTTTGTTTACAGGGATATCTTGAGTAGTAGTAAGAGTTTCTTGCTCCGTTCTAGCTCTTAATACGTCGTTACTTGTTGTTATTTTTGTTGACATTTAATTTAATTTTTAAAGTTTGATATTTTTTGCATTACTCTATCTAAAGTAGTATTGCCTCTTTTTTGAGAATAAAGATTCATCTTCTTTTCTGTTTCGTTCTCCGGGTTATGGTTAACCTTTTCTACTTCGGATAAATCTTCTTTTTGAGCGTATACGGTTTTTGTTGTAGTCTCTTCGGACTTAACACTTGTTTCTACGTCCTCGCTCATTTCTTCCTCTTTAGGAATAAGAATAGCTTTAATTTCTTCAACTACCTTTTTAACTTCTTCAAGTTCTTCCTTAGTAGCGTAACCCATTTCTTCTTTTTCGTCTTCCGCTTTTACTTCTTCCGCGTCTACTTCTTCGGTTGGCTCTTCTTCTTCAACGGCTCCAATAGAAGATATTATACCTTCTTCCTTAATAATTAAGGTCTCTCCGTCAATTAATTTATAATCTCCGATAGGTAATGGAACGCGCTCGTCTTCCGTTACTATAAAGATCTCGTTCCCCGGTTCGAAGCTTTCCGACTCTATAATAGTCCCGTTCTCAAGTTCGGCTTGTGCCAACTTTACTTCCTTTTCTTCGGATAATTCAACCCCAAGAATTTCTTTTACTTTATTTAGCATATCAGTTGATTTCATATATATATAATAAATTACTTTTTTGTTTGTTGTATTTTTAGTTAGCCGCTTGACAAAGACCGCAATTATTATACGCCGTTGCCGAAGTTATTTCAAAGTGTCCGTTATTTCTTGTTGAGGTTATAGTATAGCAATCCGAATGATTATTATGTACAAATTTTAAATAGTATATATCTCCTACGGTTAAATCTAAATCGTGCGTATGTATATGCTTCGTCCCTCCGCTACAACTAGTCACTTTATAATATCTTGTTGTAGTTGTCTTTACTATATTACCTATACCTTGAGCCTCTAGACTACCGTCGCAACATTCTCGAGAATAGGTTACTCCGTCTTTACAAAGACAAGCTCGTTTATCGTTTTGAGGACTTGGGTTGTAATCCATATTATTTTATTGGTACGCAATTAGGAACTTTTTTTCCGTTCTTCATTTTAAAGCCTATCATTTCGTAACCGTCGTAACAAGGTTTTTTTAAATCCTCTTCCATTAAATCAAGTTCTTTAAGTTTAGAACCCGCCCAACGTAAACCGGCTTTACCTCCCCAAAGTAAATAGGAAATAGTTCCGCAAGCTTTCGTATCGTTTTCGTCGTAATCTTCTCTAGCCCTACTTAGGTAACTAAACATTCTTTTTATAGTTTCCGTCGTTATAGGTTTTCCTTGAGCTAATTGCTGCGCTCTTACTTTACCTACTTGAGTTGCGCATTTGTTGTTTACTTTTTCGTTTAACTCAATACCTCTCTTAGCGTTATTTTTTACTCCGCTAGGATAATCCGAAAAAGACTCTAATTTTTCTTCTTGTAAAAGTTCTTTTAATTCTTCGACTAAATACTCGTCTTCTATTTTAGATAAATCATCTTTAATAGGCTCGTTAGGTCTTGTTTCTAATTTTTCCGCAAAGTAGCCTTCTATACTAAATCCTTTAACGTCTCCGGCTTTGACTTGTTGCCAAACTTTATCATTATTTACTTTTACGGATATCATCCAAGTTCCAATAGGTACGTTAAGATCGTACATTCTACTTTTGTCTTGTTCGGATTCTACAATCCAAGATTCTACCGTCGTTAATCCCTTAAGCTCAAGTTGATGCTCTAGCGTTGAGTTATTTTGATTACCTCTAATAAAGAATAACTCGCTCGCTTTTCTAACGGTTGCCTGACTAAAGTAAATATAATACTCCGAATCTTTGGTTTGACGATATATAGGCTTGTTCGGAATTAACGCTGGACCAAGCAATATTCGTTTTTCTTTATCTACCTCCGCAAATTTAAACTCTTGATTTTTTAAAGCTATAAAATTTTCTTCTATTGCCGGGTTTTCTACTACGCTTACCGCTTCGACTCCCGAAACTTCGTCGTTTTCGTCTATAAATAATTCGACTATATCCATATTAATATAATATTTTTTAAGTTGTTTTGTTATATATTATCCTATCGAAGCTCCTTCGACTATATTTCTATCTAGAGATTGCGCCGTAGATACGTCAGAACTAACTACGAAGGCTTTTAAAGGCTTTTTATTGTCCTCTCCTATTACTTGGGCTAATTGATTAGTATCCGAAGCTCCTACAACGTTAAAACTTGGAGCTTGAGGCGTTGATGTTGCGGCTCCTCCTCCGCTAGACGATGCGCTAGGTTTTTTAGAGCTTACAATACTTTTTATTGTTTTTAAAGCAAACGCTCCCGCAATACCTGCCTGTATAAAAGGATATGCCGGAAAAGCTACCGTTATTGGCGAAGCTTGTGCCGTAGTATAGGCGTTTTGTACTCCTTGTATTCCGGATATAGTAGCTTGTGCTAGCGCCGCCGCTTTACCTACCTTAGATCCCTCTCCCGCTAGTCCTATAATAGCGTTTAAGGTATTGTCTCTTTGCGCAGCGGCTAAATCTAACGCTGCCGCTTCCGCGTCTTCTTTCTCTTTTTCTGCAATAGCTTCAGCTTGGTCTGCTTTTTGTTTAGCATCGGCTTTCTCTTTTGCTATTCTATCGTTTCTCTCTTTGTCTTGAGAATCTTTTAAATCTTGAGCCGCTTTTATATCCGCCGCTTCTTTATCTCTTATTGCTTTTAACGCAGCTGCCTCCTCTGCCTTTGCGGCTATAATTTGACTCGTTACTTCTTTTTGTTTAGTAAGCTTTGCCGTTTCAAGATCTATTAATCTTGCTTTTAATTGCTCTTCCTCTAACAAGTCTTCTTTAGTAGAACCGGATAAGGTATTTTCTTCTCTTTTAGCTTCAAACCTTAAACGCGCCGCTTCTATTTCTTGGTTTGTAATCTTTTCTTCTATAGCTCCCGCTTCCTCGAGGAATCCAATTCTCTCTGCAACCGAAAACTTTTCTTTATTAACCGCCTTTTCTAAAAGCTCTGCTCTACTTCTATTTGCTTTTGCTCTAGAAACTAATAAAGCTCTCTCTGCTCTATCCGCCTCCGCGTATTGATCCGCTAGCTGTCCGGCTATTTCAATTTCTTTTTTAGTCTCTTCGTTAAAGTTTTTAATTCCGTCAACCGCGTCTCCGATTCCGTCTTTGAATCCTTGAAGCGCAGCGGCTGGATCGCTAAATATTTTAGTAAGGGATAGAATACCTTTTCCTAAGTTTGCTAGTATATCAATAACGTTACCGGTAACTACGCCGATTTGCATCATTATTTTAGAAAACTTATTTTGACCTTCCTCGGAATTAGTAAACGCCGCTCCTACCGCAGCAATAGCTAGAACTAAAGCTCCAATACCAGTCGCTATAATTGCAAACCTTAAAGACTTAAAACTTTTTACTACTCCTACAATAGTTGTAGTCAATCCTTTAAACTTACTTATAGCTCCTCCGGTTGCCGCGTCAAGTTGACCGCCCATAACGTTTGCTCCGTCGGATACGTTTTTAGTTTCCTTACTTACGTCTTCTAATGATTCTTTTAAGTCGTCTACGTTATCTATCGCGCTATCGGTTTTTACCTCGACGTCCATTACTATTTTTCCCATAATCCTCTTTTATATTGATTGAGTCCTTCTTTGATTGACTCCGGTAGTTTGTTTTTTCCTAAAGCTATATCTATAAATTCGCCTCTTGCGTTTTCTTCTTTAGCTATTTCTAATAAGTCTAATATATTTTTAATCATATCTTTTTATTTAAGAAGTACTTTGTAAATCTGCAACCGTAAACGCCAATCCTAAAGAGCCTCCGGTAACTATACTTCCTGTAACCGTACCTCCCTTAATCATTACAATAGGGTAAGCGTTTAAATACATATGATATTTTACAAAAGCATTAGTTTTATTGCTAAAATTAAATACAGCGGAGAAATCTACTCCAAATCTATTTATTGCTTTAAATGTATGCGATACAGGATAATAAGTTCCCGCGCTTGGATTAGCGACACTAGATAACCATTCGACTATTTCTTTAATTGCGGTTTCATTTGGTTGTATTACATTTCCTATTATAATACCATCTTGATCTTCGGCGCCATATAAAGTGAAGTTGCCTTTAGATAAGTTATGTTGCGGAGAGCCTGCGCTCATATAACCCGCCGTACCAACAATACCATAAAGGTTTTCTCCGCTTGCGTTGTTATATTGATTAACAGTAGCCGGTACGGTAGCCGCCGATACAACACTACTTATCGCATCTGCTTTATCGTTTTGTACGTCGGTGTTAGTTCTCGCGTAGAATCTATAATAAAGTATTGAAGGATGCGTTAAACCTGCTTTTTTATAAGTACTATTTACCGATAAATTGTTATCTAATAAAACTTTAACAACCGCCAACGTAGGCGTAAACGGTACCGTAGTTATATCTCCGAATGCTTTTAAGGTATCAACGTTATCCGTAGAACTTAAGTTAGTTAAAGACGTAGAATATAAATATCCGTATTCGTCGAGCTTTTGCGTATTACCTACTTTACCTATTGCCGTTATTTTATGACTAAAGAATACCTCCGTTGTAGTAGATACCGGTATTTGATCGGTTGCTATTGTTGGAGGAGTTACCGTTAAGCTTGTATTTGCAAATACACTTGTAGGGTTGTTTACCGTCGTACTAGGTATACCCGTTTTTATACTTGGTAAAGTAAATTGATTGTCGCATCCTGAATCTACTTTTAAATCTACACTATCCGCGGTTATTGTCGTAGTATCAACAGTTAAACAATTATCTTGTAATACTTTTAACTGTTTAAATACGGGAGCTTCAAATATATTAGTAAGTTCTAAACTACTTTCTTCTGTTTCAAAGTTTGTAGATATTTTGTTTATTCTATATTCGTTATTATTCAATATAAATCGATCCGCTAAATCTAATTTATAAATAATACTCATAGGCAAATAAGCCTTTACGCTTGTAAGTCTTTTACGAACGTCGAAGACGTCTTTAATATAAGTCTTATAATAAGTTTCAAATAAGCTCTTATTATTTATTTGTCTTGAGAACTCATCGAATTCTGCGTTAAAGTTTAGACTTTGTTTTCCTACTAACGAAGTACTACCCGTCGCTTCGCAGTTTAAAGGAATATATGGACCAGCAACGGACGCACCTGCTGTATTTGCTAAGTTTAAAGTTCTAATTGTTGCGTTTGCGTTGACTGCGTAAAATATAAGAGGCTTACCTAAATACGGGCTTTCGCTTTCGTCTACCGAATATCCGTATTGTATTCCGCTATCGTTTGAACTTACTACGTTATTTGCTTGAGTATATAAATGTTCGTATTTAAAATGCTCAAAAGGTAATTTAACGTTATAGGGTTGACCGTCGAATTTGTTTGTAGCTTGAAAGTTCGATCCGTCGGATCTTAAGGATCCCCATTCAACGCCGGCTATTTGGAAATGGTTGTTTGCTAGAAAGCTATCGGTACCTTCGTAACTAAAATCTATTTCTTTAAAAGGTAATACGGTATCCGTAATAGTTTCCGTCTTATCTATAAAAGGAGTTATATCGTGTACCGTTGTACTACTTGCGTAAAAGTTGTCTAATGTTTTAACTTGTATAATACCGTCTAAATCTTGGAACGCTGTAAGATTGAACATTTTAAATATAGAAGTAAGAAAGTCTAACACTTTAATATCCGGTACTAATTGCAAAGGATCTGCGGGATCATCTGCCGTCTTTGCCGCGGTTAATTGAAAAGATCCGGTTGGATGCGCTCTTCCTATTCCTTTCTTACCGACTAATAATTCTACTGTTATTGTATAACTTGAAACCGCTTCCGTTTCTATAAAATAAGTAAATACTCCGTCCTCGTGTTCTAGCCAATCTTTATCTTTAAGCGTCCCCGTTTGCCCTAACGAGGTAGTACCTGTTAGATTCTCAAACCTTTGGAACTCTTGACCGTCTTTTTTAATTACAAGGGTATAGACGGCTGCTCCGTTAGGTACAACTATAACGTTCATTTTTCTAAATATCTTATCGAAGTTTCTATCGTTAAAATACTTTCTAGCTTTTATATCGTCTAAAAAAGAGGAATAACTTGCGTTTTTAAAACCGGTAAAGAATTGTTTTTTATCTACTTTATTTGTAATATTTATTCCTTGATATTGAGCGTCTTGGTTTGTTTGAAAATCCCCCTCTTTATTATGTAACCATAAATACAAATTAAAGAAGGCGGTATTTGTACTATTAAAAAAGTCCGTACTAAAAGTTAAACCATATTCTATTTCTATAGCTTGTATTATAGCTAGTAATCTAATTGCAGGTTTTAATTGACTATAAGGTACACCGTAATCTGTACTTGTACCCGCAGACGGATTTATATTCTTTATAGTATCGGTATTAGTTACGCTTGAGTTACTATCGAATATTAGTCTAGCCGTATGCGTTATTAAAGGAACTATAACCGCGTCGACCATTGTACCGGTTGGAGTAGCTACGTTTAATCCGGTTGCCATATAGGTTGATATATTAGTATCGGTCCAGTCGAATTTGTATTTACTTAATTGACCTAAAGCGGTTAATTTATCTTCGCCTACTAGATCCTTTAGATTTATAGTATCGCCAAAGAAAGTAAGCTTGTAAGTATGCGGTTCGTTGTTTTTAAGTTGTACTCCTTCAAGTTTTATCTTACCTTTTTTAAATAGCTTATAATTAAGGTATAATTCGGAACGGGTTTTTTTACGAGCGTCGAATCCTTCTATATTAAAGTTATAGAAATGTTGGAATATTATATTGTTTTGTTTACTTGCGGGAACGTTAAACGTTTGAGTAAAAGGTACAAAGACTTTTTGTATATCCTTTATATCTTGAATTGATTGTGTTAATACAATACTCTCATCTTTAAAAAGTTCTACTTGTTGACCATCAAAATAAATTTGTAGTTGTAACATTATCTAACATTATTAATTCTATCAAACGCGAAATCGAAGTCTATGGTATAGTTTATTAGTTTATCGTTTAAAGAAGTTTTGTATTGTAATGATTTTGATTTAGGTATTATAGCTAGAGTTTTATTTTCGTATCTTATATAAACGTTTTCGCTATAGAATAGTTCTTCTATTGTTTGATTCATAACCTCGCTTACATACCCGGTATTCATTGTTAAGGAAGTTTGAGCGTTTACGTTTATTCTTCCTTTTTGATTTTCGTAAGTATTATAATTAGAAGAGGTATTAGTAATTATATTTTTCTTGAATAGCTCATCGGTTACGTTTGTTACTTCGCTAGTTTTCTTAAAGAAATACAAATCTTCAAAAGCTCCAAACTTATTTACAAAGGTTACTTTAAAAGTAGTATATTTTGGTTCGCAAATATTAGTTACCTTTATTGTCTTTTTAATCGTACTATCGTCCGTATCGAAAACTTGTATAGTTGAGGTATTTGCGGGGATTGAAACGTATTGTATTTTTTGGTTTGTATTTCCGTTATCGGTTATTTGCGTTGTCGTTGAATCTATAATTACCTTACCTACTCCTTCGGCAAATATTGGAAACTTTCCTACGGTACCTTCGGGAAGATATATATCCGTTGAACTTATCAAAGCGTGTCTATCTAACTCCGGATTTGCTCCCTCTTCAAAATATCCGTAACCGTCTAAAGCGACGTAATCGGTTACAATAGGATTCGTATCGAAAGGCTCATCGCTATCGTCAAAAGAACTTACTACGGTTCGTACATATCTTGCAATAGAATTGTAATCGTTGTTAAAGGTAATAGTAAAATAATCCCTTACAAGTTCCGCTATTTCTAAAGTTATATTTGTTTGTCCGCTTATTACACTTTTATTAATTGTATACGCGGGCGTTATAGGTTGATCGGAAATCGTACCATCCCATATATATAAATCTACTACTACACTTTTTAAACTCATAATTTTAAACTATTACGCCAGCTCCTCCGCCCGTAGTATTACAAGATACTATTGCTAATTCGCTAACTATTCCCGTACTTTCTATTTTTATTACATAATAAGATTTACCTACCGCTCCTATTGCACTTGAAGCCGACGAAGTAAATACGCCGTAATATAATCCGTTACCGTCGAAGGCTACACCGCCTTGGCATACTTGACTATTAAGAAGCGCGTTTAAACTTGCCGCCGTTGAGCTTATCGCTTTATTCGCACCGTAAGCTGCGTTACAATGTCCCTCCTGCGTTGTCTTTCCCGAACTTATAAAGAAATTGTTTGATCCACAAATACTTACCGTTGCCGGTTGCGTCATTGTTACGCTACAATCTATTGTAGATCCCGCGTTTAAATAACCCGAAGGTATTTCTACTTGATATACTACCGTTCTTGAAGTGTCCGTCGGGACGTCTTTAAAAGGATCTGTCGGAGGCGTAAAACTCTTAACCGTTCCTAGGGTTGAAGATCCTAAAAATATAGCACCGTTTCTTGCTATTGCTTGACCTGTAAGGTTTGCTAAAGAACAAGTAAACGTAGGAGCCGTCGTTCCCGGTTGAGAGAAAGTAGCCGAACATTCTACGGTAGCCGCTGCGTTTGAATAACCCGAAGGTACCGTAATATTAAAAAACAAAGTTACGTTTTGAGCCGACGATCCGCTATTTGCCGCTACACTTGTTATCGCTCCGCCTCCGGAGGTTGCCATTATCTTTGTTATAGTTCCTATTGTTGTAGGGTTTGTTATTGCCCCCGCTTGAGTAATACCTCCTCCTTGTAAAGCCGGATTAGTTGGAGCGGTACAACTAAAAGCCGTAGTACTATCCGTTACCGTAACCGCTATACTTTGAGTAGCCTCGCAAGTTGTCGGATAACTAGCGTCTCTCCCTATTGCGTAAACCGTAGTTGATCCCGCTATTACATTTGGCGATAAAGTTAAAGTACTACCGCTTAACGCCGCCGTTACTAAGTTAGGATTTAAGTTAGAAAAAGCGTATGTTGTTTCGCTTGTAAAGAATCCCGCTAAAGCAATATCTACACTTGATCCGCCTACCGATAAACTTTGAGCGCTTATACTTCCCGAGGTACCTGGTCCACCGGAACAAACCGTAGGCTGTACGACCGAGCTAGTTACTCCCGGTTGCGTTGCGGTAACGGGACATTCAAAAAAGATATCAATCGTATTTGCGTAACCTATAGGAATAAGTAGTTTTATTTTTATCGTTCTCGAGGTATCCGTTGTTTCGGTAGGGAACTTGTTATTAGAAAAGTCTCCGTCGTCGCTCGATATAGAATCTATAACTCCAACGGCGGGACTAGGTAAAGTTATTATACCTTGATTATCTACTTCAAAACCTACTAAGCTTGCGACCGAACAATTAAAGTCAGGTAAGGGAGGACTAGGCTCTACTAAATGTAAATAAAAGGGGCTTCTTACGTTTATCTTTGTACTCATATCAACTTAATATTTTTTCTATATCTATACCAAAACTATTTGCTAATTCCGGAGGTAGGTTCTTAAATGATTTAGCAAAAGGTTTAGTAAAGAATAGACTTGGTTTTATACCTTGAGCAAATATTCTTTTTTGTAATATAAAGCCTATAGTTTGGTAGCTTCCTTTTTTAAATTGTCCTTTACTATCTCTTAATCTTATACTCTTACTTTTAGCCCATTCCGATAATGGTTTTTGAGGAGGCATTTTATTCTTAAAACTAAATTTACTATTTGGAGCTTTTTGTTTCCCGTTCTTTACAAGACTTGGATTTTTACCTTTAACTCCTTGATCTTGAAACATACCGTAATCGTCCATCTCAAAATATATACGTGGACCTATTTTAGACTCCTCTAGTATATAGTTAATACTTTCGTATAGGTTTCTTGTATAGTTCTTTTTACCTCTAGTTAGATTCGCTCTAGCTTGAGATACAACGTACTTACCGAACTTATTAAGAGTTTTATTTACTTCTTTTAGTTGCATATCGTCATATCGTTTTCAATTTTAACGTCAAAGGTAGCTGCCCATCCGGCTAACTTGTTTTCGAACCTATCTACAAAAGGCTCGCAACTTACGTCTCCGTCTACTTGATAAAGTTCCGTAAAAAGATCTCCTCTTTGTAGCGTATTTATAACTCTAGTTAATAATCCTAGTTGAGTATTTAAAACGTCTTGCTCGTTATCGTTACCTACGAATATATCCGTAGTCTCCGCCTTGCTTATATCTACTATATCCATTGATAGGATACTAACGTTAAACGTTAATATATTAGTTCCTACGGTTGTATTGTTTACCGTAATATGAGACAACGGGAAGATAGTTTGTTTGTTTAGATCTATATCGTCTAAGCTTCCAAAGGTTACCGTATTAACAAAAGGTTCCGCAAGTAAAGTATCTTTTAATTTATCCGTTAAGTTATAGAATCCTTTCATTTATTTTTTATTTGTTTTCTTTCTAGTTCTATCTTTTCTTTCTCAAACGCTAAGTATAGAAAACATTTATGTGCGTTTAATTTTGTGATATCTTCAAATTTGGTAACATCTTTTTGTGCGAGACCGTATATAGAGGATAGCCATCCCCATTTTCTTCCAAAACTAGCCGCTGGTCCATATTCATTTTCTTCGCTTCTTTGTTCAAATATCTCAGGGTAGTTTGCAATAACTCTTTGTTTAAATTCCAAAAAAAAACAAGAGATCCCATTACGATATTTAAAGGCATACTTTTTAGAAGTTCGGTATTATCGTTTTTTTTATAATCCTCTATAGTATATCTATTTTTATTCTTATTAGTTATAGGTCTATATAGGACATTCATAGCTTTTTTCATATTATCCCACTCGCCTAAATAAGTATCGAGGTCTATATATTCTCCTAGAGTTATATTATCAAGCTCGGGTATAAATCCAAACTCAATACCTCCTAATTTAAAAGTAGTTATTAATTCCGTTTTAGCTTCGAAGACTTTATTTAAATGGTTTGTTATTTCTTGAACGCTATTGTATTTTATATTAGCTACGTCTTTAAGGTTGAGGTTACAAAATATCTCTATCATTTTTTGTAGTAGGAAGGAGCTATCTTTATTCTCTTCGGTATTTATCTTCTCGAATCTTTGGTATTGCTCTAGAGTAATATCTTTTAAACTATCCGGAACGTTTATTTGTACTTTCATATATATATAATAAAATTAAACCTAATTTGTATAAATAGAAAAAGAGGAACCTAGTTAAGCTCCTCTAATTCCCCAAACAAATGAAAAAGACATTTATAGCTGCCCAAACTATTCTCTTAATATAAATCTCTTATAGGCGTATCTATAAGCCTCTTCTATTTTGTTTTCTAATTCTCTAGAATTTTGTTTGTACGTTTCGTTTCCTTCAATCGTATTCTTACCTTTGTAATCTATATTTAAGGTAACGTCGTAGCCTCCTTTTTTAGTTCCTACTTTTATAGGTTTTTGAACGACGTATATTTCTTCGTACCAACAAGCTTCTTTCATATCAAAAATATCCAACAACTTTATCTGTTATTTCATTTGCCCACAATATAAAGAATAAAAAGAAATACATTGAAGCTATTGCAAATAAGCCACATAATAATGCACCACCAAATATTTTGATGAGGTTCTTTCTATTTTCTTTTTTTGTTAATTCTTTTACCATTATATATTCTACTTTGTTTTCCATAATATAATTATTGGTTAATAAAAAAGGGGGTTGCCCCCCTTGTGTTCTTATGTTAAATTTAATATTTGTCTTATTGCAGGGTAATTAGTTTTTAACTTTTTTACATACATATAGTACATTAATTTGTAAGCTACATTACCACTTGATATTTTAATAATATCGCTTTTTAAGTTTAAAACTTGATTGAATTGTTTTTTTGTTAAATTTGTCATTTGATATAATTTTAATTGTTTTTGTTTTACTTTGTAAATATACTACTATTTATTTAATAAACAATTAATAAACAATTTATTTTAATTATTTATTTCTTGTGTTATGCTCCTGTATAAGTGTAGTTTCTATTTTCTTTTAAAGATTGTCCTTTCCATTGTATGAAACGTTTGTTGTCTTTTTTAATTCTAAATCCTGTTCCCGTAACTTTAGTTCTATCAGGATTAACGCCATATTCGTTGTTATGTTTTCCAATAGCTTCTAAGTAATAAAAACATTTTGTTTCTTTTCTCATCTCAAAAAATATGTAGCTTGTTCTATCGTATCCCGTTTCCGTATAAAATATTTTAGTTTCCATTTGTCTTTGTTTTTAATTATACTCAAAGATATAAACTTTTTATTAACTACCAAACTTTTTTTAATAAATATAATACTCGCCTTTATTCGGGTTTTCTAATTGATCGGTTAAAATATAGCGTGCCGCATCTATACAATCCGGATGTAGCCCTGTTGGTTTTTGTAAGGTATTACCTTCTTTATCTTTAGCCCAAACGTAACCTCCTAGTTCTCTTTTTAAGTTCTTGCTTCTTGCGGTAACGTATATCTCGTTTTGGTTTATTAGGTTTAATCCGTATACTACGGAATCTCTTCCTTTGCTTACTCCGTAAATAGAATGTCCGTATCCTTGTAATTCGGCTATACTCTTTGGCTCTGCGGAATCCGCCACGATAGTTTCGGTAATCTCTAATTGACTTAAGAATCTACTTATATCTCTATTGAGCATTCCTTTCTTATAAAGAACCTCATCGTAAATATAGGCTTCGTTCCATTTGTATAAAGCGATTAACGAACTTGGATCTACCGAATAGCCGAAGTCTAAGCCATATCCTAATAGTCTAGCTTCGTTAGGTATTCTATCTATCTCTTTCCAATCCGGAATACATACGCCTTCTAGAGATCCTATTTTTCCGAGTCCGTAGACGTTCCACCAATTTAACCAATAAGTCGAGGTCTTACCTTTCTCTCTTGCTTTCTCTATTTCGTCTACTATCGATTGAGGAAGTACTTCGTTATCTTTATAAGTTAGGGTTATATAATCCGTATCGGGTTGCCCTATTATTTCTTTGTCTACCCAAAACAAATTCGAAGGATTATAGTCGAGCCATATATTCCCGGAGGTTCTTACCGATAATTGATTATAAGCGTCGAAGGGTACGTTATTACATTCGTTAATATATAGGTCGGTTCGTCTTGCACCGCGAAGCTTATCGGGTTGATCCGTTGAAAAGAATTCGATATAGCTATTATTTGTAAATGTGTACTTTAAGGTACTCCTATTGAATTGATCTTCCTTATACCTATTGAGTCCCTTTAAGATCGATAAGAAGTCCTTTAAACTACCTCTACGGAGATGCGGTATACTTTCCGATACTACGCTTATCTCTTTTCCTTCGTTTTTAATAGCGTAATCGATTAGGATAAGCAAGATACAAATTGTCTTCCCGGCGGAGGTTCCGCCTCTTACAACCTTGATCCTATTATCTAGACTTCTTAATTTCGTTAATGCCTTGGTTTTTTTAACCCGCATTAATCAATAAAAAGAGGTAAGTCCTCGTTGATAGTAATATCTCTAGTTTCTTTAGGCTTTCCTAAATAGTAATTGAGATATAGAGTAACCCATTTGATATCCCCGGATTTAACTCCTTCCGATAAAGCGGCAAGCGCATCGTCCTCTAAAGGGCTTAATCTTTCTACTAGTTTTATCTCTTCGGACTTAGGTTTCCTTCCGGCTCCTTCTCTAGCTCCTCCGTTATTTATTCGATTATCCATATTGAAATAGATTGTTTATTCAATTATATAATAAGATTTTTAAGTTATTGTTAATTTATAAACCCGTATCTAGTATAAAATTGTTCTCTTTTACTATGATCCTCCTTTAATTTTTTCAACTCTAAGGCGAGTCCTATATTCTCGTTTAACAATTCTTTATGCCTATGGTTCAATCTACTAAACTCTAAAGCTAGTTTTTGATCTACTTCTTTAATTAAGTTTCTATCCGTAGCTATAGACTTAAACTCTTCTACTTGCTCTTCTAGTAATCTATATCTTGCTTTTATAGATCGATCGGTATCAATCCAATTACTTAGGGATTTAATTCCGTAAAATACGCTAGCGTGGTCTCTATTAACCGTTTTACCTATAGCCTCTAGGCTTAATCTTGTATTGTCTCTTACTATTTTATAATACATTGCTCTAGCCTCAACGTAGTTTCTTTTCCTAGTATTTCGAGTTATATCAAGTTCGTAAAATTCTTCTACTAATTTTTGTATTGTTTCTTTATTCATTTTTATCTATTATTTTAATTAAATCTTTTATTGTTAAATATCCGCTTTCGTGTATTGCTTTTAAAATACCGGCGCAAGCCTCGTACTCTTCAAGCTCCTCGTAGTCGTCGATAGCTTCCTCTAATTCCATTATATTTTTACCGTTTGCTATATCTATTAGGGCTAAAAGATAATGGTCTCTTATTTTATTGTGGTTCACTCAATATTACTTTTTTTAAATTCGCTTAAATTAAATATTACTCTTGGTGACTTTCCTTTTGTTTGATAATATTCGGTTCGCATTAATTCTCTTAAGTCTTGATGGTATACTAAGTTATCGGTTAAGCATCTAATAAATAGGTAAGGTATAATCCCGGTCTTATTAAATAGTTCTATCCTTGCGGTTATTTGCCACATTGGTAAGCCGTGTCCGTCAAACGGAGGAGCTAAATATTTTTCTTGTGTTTTAACCTCCGCGCAATAGTATTGATTGTTATAGTTGAATATTAAGTCGGCTTGCATAAACTTTATATTCTTTTTACTTAGTAATGCTCTTATTTGGCTTTCGCCTTCTAGACCTATCTTAATTTGTTTTAAGTTATCATCAAACCAATTTCTTTCTTCTATCTCTCCGAATATATTTATTTGTTTCATTGTTCTTTTAAAATTAAATTATATAATTGTTTAGCTACCGATCTCATTAATAAAGGGGGAACGGCTCTCCCTAGTCTCTCTATCTTATCTCTATACTTTCCTATTAATTTATAATCGTCCGGAAAGCTCATTATTCTTTTTGCTTCGCTTACGGTAAACTTTCTATCTTCCCAATGTATTATAGAAGCGGCTGATATCGATCCCGCCGTTTGGGTTAAAGTTCCCGACGGTTTATTCCTATCCGTCTTTATTAAACTAAAATACTTTACGCTTTGCTCTCCTTCTTTAAGTTTCTTAGATTCTTTATATATAGAGTAAGCTTCTATATTAGCTTCTTTAAGCTCTTCTTTTGTATTCTCTAATCCTTCGAAAGCTTCTTTTAAATTAAATCTATAGTTTGAAGGTTTAGGAAATTTAAACTTTTTTTGTATATCGTCTCTTACTCCAACTATAATTAATCTTTCTCTTGATTGAGGAACTCCAAAGTCTTTAGCGTTTAAAACTCTATAAGAAACGTTATAACCTATATTAGTTAAAGTATGGTATATCGTCTCGCTATGCTCTCCGAACATTGATAATTGATCGCTGCCAAATAAATCTTTAGCTTGCCCGATTAACATACCTTTAACGTTTTCCGCTATAAAAGTCTTAGGTTGAATTTCTTTTATTATCCTAGCAAACTCGTAAAATAGATCGTCGGTCTTTTGAGTTTTATTACTATACTTCTTTTCTTTGCCCCAATCCTTTTCTCTATTGCCCGCTACGGAAAACGAAGCGCAAGGAGGGGAGCCGTCTAATATATCTAGTTCTCCTTTCTTGAGGTTAAGATCTCTTAGTATATCCTCTCCTTTTATTTGTCTTATATCGTTAGGGTATATTTTTGTATCCTCCCAATTAGCCCGGTAAGTATCTTGAGCGCTTTCTACAAATTCGTTTATTGCTAAAACTTTTCCTCCCGCCATTCTATATCCTAAAGAAGAACCTCCTCCTCCGGCAAAGAAAGAAATAACGTTAAATAGTTTTTTATTAGATTCCTCCTTAACGTCTTTTAATTTTATAGGCTTGTATTCTACTTTATACATAACCAAGCTTTGAAGTTTAAGGATTGGAAGAAAGGCTCTATTTTTTTAAACCCGGCTTTTTTAAATAGCTTAATATTTTCTTTTTCCTTAAGGGGAAACATTATCTTTCTTAAGTCTTTTTGTTTACTTAAAATCTCGCTAGGAGTAAAGTTATTTCTTTTGTAATCGTATAAAGCAAAAGTAAAAATATCTTGTATATAAGAGTCCTTAACAAAAACCTTTTCCGCAACGATAAAAGCTCCTCCCTTATTTAAAGATTTGTATATCTTATTTAATAAAGGTTGTCTCTTATTGTAATCAATAAACTGTAAAGTAAAAATAGATAATACTAAAGAAGGATCTATAAACTTAATATCCTCTTCGGTTATATCTTTATTTAAAAAGTAAACTTTGTTTTTATCTTTAGGTAAAAGGTTTGAAGATATATCGTATCCTACAAAATTAGTATTTGTTTTATTTCCTTTACTTAAATTTAAAAGTAAACTACCTTTTGAGCAACCTAGGTCGTAGACGTTGTAATTATCTCTAATAAAACTATAAGAGATATTTTCTATTAAATTTAGTAATATATTAAACGAAGGTATACTCTTGTTTATATGCCCGTCAAAATCTTTTATTGTATCGAAGCTAAATTCTTTCATAGTATACCGCGCATAACGTATTGATCGAGATCGTTATTATCTTGGAAAAAATATTTATAATTCTCAACGGCGGAATAAAACTTGTCTTTTCCTTTGTTGATAAAATCCTCGCTAGCTTCAAAGATTGCTATATCGGTACTACCTTTATCTACTACTAAAAAAGTAAACTTCTTTTTATTAAAGAGTCTTAAATATAAATAGGCTTGAAGGTCATAACAGTATTTATCAGCCGCGTACCTAAATCCTCTAAGGTCGCTTGATGTTTTATAATCTATAATAGTATCGCCTTTAATAATATCCGCCTTTGCTCTAAATGGTAATCCTTCAAGTAAACCGATCTCGGGAACTTCAAAATTCGAATTACTAAGTAATTTTAAAGCCGCTTCGTTTCTTAGTACCGCGTCGGTTATTCTCTCGGTATCTTTTTTTTCTTTTGTTAAGAATACTTCCGCACCTTTAGCGTTCTCTTTTGCTTCTTTGTATATTTTAGTATTCTTTTTAGATGTATCTACAAAATGTATTTTATCTATTTTTCTAGGCTCTAGCAACATCCAATGAGCGAGTCTACCTAAAGATAACGCCGGACTTCCCGAACTAGGATCTCCGTACTTAATTACGTTTCTATAAGTTTTAGGACTTTTAAGAATAGTTTTAAGGCTTGAGCTACTTAAAGCGTACTTGCCTAAGTGACCGTAATAAAATTCGTCGTCGTACATTTGAGCTAAGATCTCTTCTTTGCCCCAAGTTTCCCCGTTTAATAATGTTATCATATCGTAGCTTTTATTTTTATATTAGATCGTCTTCTAATCTTATCTAACCTATCAAATATAAGACGACCTTGTTCCGCCTTTATTGAATCGTCTCTTACAATTTCTATAATTGTATCGTGTATCAAACTTGATATAATTAAGTTGTCTTCTCTTTCGTACGAGAGATCGTATAATTCTATTAATTTTTCTATAATATTTGTCATTGTTTAAAGTATTATAAGGTTATCTACTACTTCGCCGGTTTTTTTACCGTTCTTTAAAATTTCGTAATCCGTATCCATTCCCGAATTAATAATATCTTCAACTAATTCTCTAATAGTTTCGAATGATTTTTTGTAGTAATCGCAATCGATAGTGTAAATTGTATTTGTCATTGTTCTATGTTTTTAAAGGGGAGTTTCCTCCCCCTATTTTTATTATCTCCAAAAAGAATCTAATTGTCTATGTAAATCGTGACTAGCGTCTTGAAAGTCCCAAGAGGTTAATTGTTCTCCGTTTCTTCTTGTAATTGATATAACATTTACTATTTCGTTAATAGTATTTCTTATAATTGTAGCTTCTAATAGCTCTCCGAGAATATGAGACTTAAATTCAAAGACTTCAAGTTTTACCTCTTCTCTACTTAATAATTCTAAAAAATCTGTATTTGTTTTTGTTTTCATCTTGTTATTTGTTTGTTAATAATACTCAAATATAAACAAATAATTTTAACATACAAACAATTTATTAACTTTTTTGTTGTTTTATCTTTTCTATATATAAGGTAGCGTCCATAAGTTCTTCTTGAAGATGCGTAAGAAACTTATAAAACCCGTCCGGGTTATCGTAAAGAGTAGTATTGTATTTTATAATACCGTCTCTTGATCTAGTCTTATACTTATTTAATACGCTTTCAACTATAGGATCCTTAGGTATATTGTTATAAGAGTACCCGGTACTATCGGTAGTCCATTTATTATCGTCTTGTATCTCGTGCCATTTCTTTATTGAGTCGCTCATTTGTTTTATTATTTAAATACCTACTTCTATTCTTATCTTAAGCTTTTCTATCTCTTGCTCTAAACTTTTTATTTTTTCCTCGGCTTTCCTTGATCGTTCTACCGCTCTTATCTTATCGCCTCTATACTCGCTTAAGGAATCGTTATAATGTCTCTCGTTACCTATAAGGTTATTAGCGTAAAAGCCGACTTCTTGCCAAGCGTAGTACATATCGTTTAAAGCTTTGTTTTCCGGCTTTAACTTTCTTGATTCTACTATATACTCTCCTACTAAATTAAAGTTAGTATAGTATTCTATTTCTTTAAGGTTGTTTATTTTTTTGTTCATTGTTTCTTTGTTTATAATTATTCTATAATATTTCCGCGTCTTTGATATCTAACATTGCTACCTCCTTTGGTATCTTACTATTATTTTTAAATTGAGTCGTTTTATTATGGTATTGTATTTCCCAAATTGGTTTAACAATATACAAATTAAATTTATATACGCCTTTAGGAGTATAATTTATATAAAGAGGTATATCTAAATTTTCTTTACACTTTAGTATTAAGGCGTCAAACTTCTTTTTTTCAATAAGTAAACTATCGTAATGCTTACCCCTACATTTTAATTCTATCCTATGGCTCTTATCCGGGCTATAACAATCCCACCGAGACATTTGCTTTTTAGCTTTTACTAGATCCGGGTAACAACATTTTATTAGATATTCAAAAAGCTCCTTCTCTTTCAATCGTTGTACTCGTTAAATATTTTATTTAGTTTATCGTATACTCCGTTTAAAAAACAACTACCGCAACTTGTCGCGACGGCGTTACCGTTAAATACTCTATTGTATATTAATATTAATTCGGCTTGTTGATCGGGCGTAACCTTAGAGGATTTTAGTTTAAAGAAAGTATCTAAATAATTATATTCGTCTTCCGTTAAACAATTAATCTTTTTACTTGGAAAGATTTTATTTAAAGTATTCTTACGCTCTTCGCATCCGCAGTCCTCTCCTAGTATAAATTTAGCCGCCTTATCTATTCCTGTCGCCTTAAAGACCTTTTCGACTTTATCGCCTAATCCTTTACTAGATTGTTCTAAGTTTTTTTTCCATCGTTTGTATTCTTTACTACGTTTGTCTCCTTTGTAGTTTTCCATAATTTTTATTTTAATCGTTCGTAATCTCTATTTTTCCAATCTTCGTAATCTTCTTTTAAATCTTCTCTTAGATCGTTCTTAATATTTTTTAAGCTATTGAATATACTTACCCAACTTATATTGGTTTCGGACGCTATCTTTCTTATTGACATATCGGTTTGAGAATAAAGCTTCCAAAGTTTCTTATCATACCAATTAAACGTATCTACCTTTTTATCTAAAAGAAGACAAAAGTTATTATAACCTTGTTCAACGTCTAAATTATCGATATTAGGTATTTTATTAAAGAATTCTTTATCGTCTATATCTTGTCTTTTAAATTTCTTTTTAGCGTTATGAAATTGAAACAAAACCGAGCGTAAAGTATAAAACATATATCCTTGAGATACTTTTCCATTCTTTATTATACTTTCCTCGTTAGTATATTTATATAAAACAATATAAGCCTCTTGGACTATATCTTCCGCAAAGCTATACTCTCCTAAATTATTAACAAGCTTAATCCATTTTTTATGCTCTTTCGCTACTATTTTTAGCCACTCGGCAGATTTTTCCATATTACGTTTAAACTAATTACCCCTAACAAACATTGTAGGGTAAACTCGTCCTCTTCTAAATATTCGTCTTTGTGATATAAAAAACCAACCATAAAGCCTTTTATCGGGCTTATAAATATCTCAGCTTTCTTTATATGTCCTATTACTATAAAAATAAACGCAATAACTAATAAAAAAATTATTATAATCAAAACGGTATTTTTTCTTCTTTTGGTTTTTCTTTTAATAAATCGGATCCTAAAAACTCAAATCCAACGTTATTAATTTTCATTTTAATTTTTATAGGATTATCGAACGATGTAGGTCTTCCGCCGGTTTCGTTCTCTTTTACCTTGAGTATACTAATATTAGAATACATCCAATCACTCGGGTGCGTTGTATAACGATGGATACATAAAATATCGTCAGCCCGGTTTCCCCATTTACCCCCACCTTCTACGTCCGCCATTCCTAACGGTTTAGGTAAGCCTTGATATTCTCCGTTTGTATGTATCGACCGCATTGCGCTTGTTACTCCGTGCGCGTTTAAATATAGCGTTATATTTTGTTTCTTAGCTAAAAGCCTAAACTCGCTCGCCACTTGATAATCGTAGTCGTGCGAATTACCTACTAGCTTTTGTAACGTTGGATCTTTAGATAAACTATTATAAGGATCTATTAATAAAGAATCGTAATTCCAAACGCTTTTAATTTGTTTAGCTTCGTTAATTAATTGTTTGTAGGTATATAGATCGTCGACGTCTATTATTTTAAAGTGGTTGTCGCACCAAGAAATAGCATTATTAATTTGTTCGTCCGAAGCTTCCGTAATTGGTAAACCCATTTTAAACTCTATTATTTTCCTTACTATAGATTGAGGAGTGTTTTCGCTTGACCATATTAAAAACCTTAAGTTATGCTTTACCGCCCAAAGAACAAATAAATAAACACAAAAGGTGGTTTTTCCCGAATTTGCGTGCCCAATTATTAAATTAAAATTTCCCTGCTTATACCTTAAGTGTTCGTCAATCTCGGGTATATCAAGTTTTAGACCTTGTTTTATCCTACCGTATTTTATATCTAATATTTTATCTTGTATTTTTCTTGAATGCGCTATCATCGTTTATGGTATTTTCTTGCTACTTTGTCGTTTTGTTCTTTACGTTGAGGTTCTATATAGTATCCGGTTATAGCGTTTACGTCATAATTCCAAAAGTCTTTAGGAAACTCTTCGCCTTGTTTTAGTTTTATCATTAAGGTATAAAAAAAGGGGGCTATTAACCCCCGATTAAATTAAAAAGGTAAATCTTCTACTTTCTCTCTAGCGGGTTGTTGATCGTTGTTATTAACTTGACCTATAGTATTAGCTATCTTCCAACCGTTTATACTATTATAGTACTTACCGTTATACTCGTTACCTCTAATATTAATAGAAACCGTTACCGGGTTCCCTACTTCAAAATTATTGATTTGTGTTATTTTATCGCCCATAAAATCTATTGCGATATCTTGGGGGTACGTTTCGTTAGTCGTTACTACTATTTGACGTTTCGCCCATTCCTTCCCCGCTTTTGAGGTTCCCGTTTCCGTTTCCGTTATTAGTTTGATATTTCCTGTAATTTCCATATATAGTTATTTTAATTGGTTTGTTATTATAAATTGAGTTGTAATATGTTTTTTTTACTTTACAGTTTAGATAACTCATCTCTAACTGCTTTACTTATTTTATACTTCGCTTCTATATCTTTAATATTTCCTCCTTGATTTAAAAAATCTATTGCTTTTGTAAATTGCAACGTATCTTTATTTAACCAAGGCTTTTCGATAGTCGGGCTTATATTACCGGTCGCAGCGTTTGCGTCGTCGTCTATAGCTTGTAAACCTAATAAACTAGCTAAAGTATATCTTCGGTAATATGTGATACAACTACCTAACTTTTGTGGATCCGTTATAGGAGGCAACTTTAAACCGCTTACTATACCTCCGCCTCCTTCAATACAAAGTATCTTACTTACTACTATATCCTCCTCTATAGGTTGTAATAGTAAAAGCTTATTCTTTTTTAATAAAGGTTGTAATTGTTTTATCAAAGAATTTATATCGAAGTACTTAGATTTATAAAACGGGTTACTCGCGTCTTTGCTTATAGTACCTATCTCTTGTTGTAGATTAAATAGTTTTTCGTTTATATTTGTTTCTTTCTTAGCCATTGATCTTTGTATTTAAAATTAATTGATTCTTTAATTGTTCGTTTTCGTATTGCAGTTCTTGTACCTTGCCATAGAGTTCTGCTTTTGTAAATTGTTCCATATTGTAAAGATAGTAAAAAATAATTAACAAAAAAAGGAGCGACATTTCTGCCGCCCCAAAACAAAGAACAAATTTACAAGAAAAAAATCAAGTAAGCTTTTTTAGTCTTTGACTATAATCTTTTATCATATCTTCTAGATCGCTACTAGAGAACTTTACAATTTCTTTACTTTTCAAATATAATACTTCTGCGGCTTCTTTTCCTAAAAAAAGAGAATATTTATATTGCTCTCCGTATTTAAATACATTACAACCGACGCACTGCGGGAAAACGTTTAGCTCGTCCCAACGAGTACTATAATGTTTCCGGCTTTGAAAATGTCCCGCTTGAATCTCTTTCCAATATAATTTTTTAGAACAAGTTACGCAAGTACAATATCCGTTTTTATCCGCTTTACTTAACCTTACCCATTGACTAAATACCGTATCGAGTTTCTTTACAAGTTTACTCCTTGAAGGTTTTTTAGTTTTGGGCATCTACTAGACTCCTTAGATCTTTTTCGTTCATATGAGCCTCTAGTATATAACCGTCTAAAGGATTAATAATAGATATAGCTCTATATATTTTTCTACTAATAATTTTAACGTTTTTCTTTTCTGTTTTAGTTGAGTCAGTACCTAGATTAGTATAGTTAATAGCGTCCATTTCTAATAAGGTATCCGTTTTACGTTTAACGCTCCAAGTTTTATAGCTAGTAATTTTCCTTATTTCGTCGTCTACTTTCATAATATAAATTAAAATTTTTATAAATTTCTTATATTAAATATAAAATAATAAAGTAATTAATTACCCACTACCCACCAAAGTTACTTCGTTTTTTTTTAATAATCCAGTATTATTGTATTTGAATTATAAACATTATCTACCTTGACCTCTATATTTCTTAGTATAATTCTTTGACGATTTTAAAGACGATTGTTTGCATTTACTATGTATTCCCTTTCTTTTAACTTTAACTTTTTTGTAGTTAATAACTTTTTGATTTGCCATTATTGATGTTTATTATTACCAAATACCTTCTCTATACCTCTGCTCCCAAAATATCCTCCAATAACGATCGAGAGAAGACCGGTAATTGAGTCTAAAGGGTAACCTAAATACCAACCTATAACGTAACTAACGGTTAAAAATACTAAAGTTAAAGGTCTTACGTTACTTGATAACCAAGATCCGCTCCTTGCGTCGGCTACCCAGCGCCTTGTTGTACCGTCTATTTCGGCTCTCTCTAATTCAAGTTTTTTAAGTGCTATTTCTTTGTCAGCATCGCTCATACTTGAGCCACCAATAATAGCTTGTATAACACTCCCTACGGCGGTATTACCGGCAACGGCTCCAACTACGTCTGGTATCTTATTTAAGAGGAATTTGCCTACTTGGGTATCTTTAAATTTTTTCTTTTCAGCCAAAGGTTTTTATTATTAAATATTCTAATAAACGAAAAACAATATAACCGGTAATTAATTGTTCCATAGCGTACTTCCTACCGTATTAGTATGTCCATACCGAGCTTGTCTTTGATCCGTCGGTATCGCAGTGTATAAAGGTTTTAGCGATTCCCAACCTTTTAAATCCTGCTTTAATAAGGGCATTAAGAACAACGTATCTTTCGTTTCCGGACGATATACTAATATCTGCCGCAAGACCGGATAGGTGGCTTGAGTTTGAAACACCTCCAACTTTTTTGTTATGCTCAACCGTCCTATATCCACTTGTGATTTTAAATGGTATCCCTGCAGTTTGACGGGCGTTGTTGAGCAACTCAAGAAAGTTACTGTCCATATTAACACCACTACCTTTGTGGTCAGGTGAATCAAATTCATCTAACGTAAAGTATTTCATTTTTTAATCTTTTCAATTTCTTGTTTTATATCGCTTACTACTTGGTTAAATTTATCTTCTAAAGCATCAGGAATTCCGTCCTTATCTTTATCTGTAAATATACCGTAAACTGTTAACGCCAACATTAAGGCAGTTAAAAACATTACTATTGAAATTATAATTATAAGAGTTTGCATATTTATTTATTTAAATGGCTACCATC
>Ga0209337_1000559_pt1 | contig 30170 bp, 25 predicted proteins | sample LinPmetageLP53_FD_184044 | JGI IMG/M metagenome (GOLD analysis project Ga0209337, IMG submission 184044) | Marine viral communities from the Pacific Ocean - LP-53 (SPAdes) (version 2) | ecosystem: Environmental > Aquatic > Marine > Oceanic | place: Pacific Ocean | collected 2010-02-08 | reverse complement strand
GAGCGTTATCGATTTGATCGAATGCAGATGCAGAACCGCCGTACGTTTTTGCTAGTACAGTAGTGATTGCAGCTGTTAATGTTGTTTTACCGTGGTCAACGTGGCCGATAGTACCGACGTTTACATGGGGTTTAGTACGTTCAAACTTTGCTTTTGCCATTTTACAAATTTCCTAAGTTAAAAATCCGGCCCTACTTTTGTAGTAAACCGGACCAGACCTTTATTAAGATTGACGAGCGTCAATAATGGCTTTCGCAACATTATTAGGCGCTTCTGAATAATTAAAAAATTCCATTGAATATGATGCTCTTCCCTGCGTAGCTGAACGCAAGTCAGTGGCATATCCGAACATTTCAGACAAAGGCACTTTGGCAAGAACAATCTTGATACCAGCGACACCGTCTTCCATTCCTTCTATTACACCACGTCGGCGATTCAAATCACCAACAACATCACCCATCCAGTCTTCTGGAGTGGTAACTTCAACTTTCATTGTGGGTTCAAGCAATACAGGTTTTGCCTCAGCAGCGCCCTTTCTAAAACCCATTGAACCAGCGATTTTAAACGCCATTTCCGAAGAGTCAACATCATGATATGAACCATCGAATAAGGTAACTTTTACATCAAGCACCGGATAACCCGCGAGCACACCATTTTGCATCTGTTCATGGATACCTTTATCAACTGACGGAATGAATTCTTTTGGAACCGCACCACCGACTATGTTGTTAACGAACTCGTACCCAGCCCCTTCTTCATTAGGCTCGATTGTCAGCCAAACATGACCAAATTGACCACGGCCACCCGATTGACGCACAAACTTACCTTCAACGTCAACTTTGCCACGAATAGTTTCGCGATAAGCAACTTGAGGTTTACCTACATTGCATTCAACGCTGAATTCACGTCTCATGCGATCGACAATGATATCAAGATGGAGTTCACCCATCCCGGATATGATTGTTTGTCCTGACTCTTCGTCAGTATTAACTTTAAACGATGGATCCTCAGCGGCTAGTTTACCTAGTGCGATGGCCATTTTTTCTTGGTCGGCTTGTGAGCGAGGCTCAACAGCGATAGAAATAACAGGCTCAGGAAAGTCCATCCGTTCGAGTGTAATAATATGATTCGGATCACACAAGGTATCACCGGTAGTCACATCTTTCAGGCCTATCGCAGCGGCAATATCCCCGGCTCGAACTTCTTTTAGTTCCTCACGGTCCTTCGCATGCATTTGCACGATACGACCAAACCGTTCACGTTTCGCTTTAACAGGGTTATAAACGCTATCACCAGTGTTTACCACACCCGAGTAACAACGGAAAAATGTTAAAGTGCCCACAAAAGGATCAGTTGCAATTTTAAATGCTAAAGCGGCGAAAGGGGCTTCATCGTCCGCAGGACGGGTAGCTTCAGTTTCATCTTTATCATCTAAAATGCCTGTGATAGCAGGGACATCGATAGGTGCAGGTAAAAAATCTACCACTGCATCTAATACCGCTTGTACGCCTTTATTCTTGAATGCTGAACCACAGGTTGCTAACACAATTTCATTATTAATTGTGCGCTGACGCAATGCCGATTTAATTTCGTCTTCAGTTAGCTCTTCGCCTTCTAAATACTTGTCCATCAATTCGTCGTTGGCTTCTGCAGCGGCTTCAACAAGTTCAGTGCGTAACTTTTCGGCTCGTTCTTGCAAGTCGGCAGGGATAGCTTCATAAGTGAATGTCATGCCCTGATCAGCTTCGTTCCAATTAATGGCTTTCATCTTGATCAGATCGACAACACCTTTAAAGTTCTCTTCTGAACCAATATTGAGGTGAATAGGAACACATGTAGCACCAAGTCGTTTGCGTATTTGCGCAACCACTCGTTCAAAATCTGCACCGGTTCTGTCCATCTTGTTAACAAATACGACCCGAGGGACATGATATTTATCAGCTTGACGCCAGACCGTTTCTGATTGAGGTTCAACACCAGATGAACCACAAAATACGACAACAGCACCATCAAGAACACGCAAAGACCGCTCGACTTCGATGGTGAAGTCAACGTGTCCGGGCGTGTCAATGATGTTTATGCGGTGTAGGTCGTATTGCTTATCCATACCTGCCCAAAAGCAGGTCGTTGCCGCCGAGGTAATGGTAATCCCGCGCTCTTGTTCTTGCTCCATCCAATCCATGGTGGCAGCGCCATCATGGACTTCACCGATTTTATGGGACAAACCGGTATAGAATAAAACACGTTCCGTCGTCGTGGTTTTACCCGCGTCGACGTGAGCGACGATACCAATATTTCGGTAGCGGTTGATAGGCGTTTTACGAGCCATAACTTTCTCTTATTACCAGCGGTAGTGAGCGAAAGCTTTGTTGGCTTCAGCCATACGGTGAACGTCTTCACGTTTCTTAACCGCAGAGCCTTTATTTTCAGCAGCGTCGAGCATTTCAGCTGCAAGGCGTTGAGCCATTGATTTTTCACCACGTTTACGAGCAGCGTCAACTAACCAGCGCATACCTAGGGCATTACGACGAACAGGACGAACTTCTACAGGTACTTGGTACGTAGAACCACCCACACGGCGAGATTTAACTTCTACCGTAGGACGAATGTTATCCAATGCATCTTCGAAAATTTCTAGTTGTGCTTTGCCAGCTTTTTCCGCAACAATGTCGAGTGCACCGTAAACGATTTTTTCAGCAGTCGATTTTTTGCCGTCTAACATAACGACATTCATAAATTTCGCAAGTAACTGCGATCCGAACTTAGGATCTGGTAGGATTTTGCGTTGACCTACAACTCTTCTTCTTGGCATCTTAATTCTCCGTAGAATTCAGGAATATCCCAAAACTCAATTAATACTTTAGTTTGGCCTTACTAACGGAGAACCGTTAAGACTTAGGCCTTTTTGCGCCGTACTTAGAACGGGCTTTTTTACGTGAACTTACGCCTGCGCAATCTAATGTACCGCGAACAGTGTGGTAACGAACACCTGGTAAATCTTTAACACGACCACCACGAATAAGAACAACACTGTGTTCTTGTAGGTTATGGCCTTCACCACCGATGTATGAAGAAACTTCAAAACCGTTGGTTAAACGAACACGACAAACTTTACGCAATGCAGAGTTTGGCTTCTTTGGAGTGGTGGTATATACACGAGTACATACACCACGGCGTTGTGGACAGGCCTGCAATGCCGCTACGTTGCTCTTCGCATCGGGCTTTTGGCGTGGCTTGCGCACTAACTGGTTAACTGTTGCCATTAACTAGCTCCTGGTTAAAATTACGACTGAGATACCCTTACGTAGGATATAAAACGCGAAAAATCCGCGACCCAATATTTGTTACCAAATTTCGGGTCGCGGAAGTCTAATGACCAAAGTTTGACCTGTCAAGCTTGAACACCAATAAAGGCTCATTAATGCCTAGATTGGCGCCCATAGCTTTCGGGCTAACGAATGATCCTATTTTTTACTCATCAGATGATGGCGTATCCATTACTTCAGCATTTAATGCGTCGGTTAGGGCTTGCTCGGCATCTGCAGCAGAGACAGAAAGTGCTTCAACCGCCTGACGTTCTGCTAGTTTTCTTGCAGTACGTTTCTGGTGATACGCAAAACCGGTACCGGCTGGTATCAAACGACCTACAATAACGTTCTCTTTCAAGCCACGAAGCTCATCTTCCTTACCTTGCACAGCGGCTTCGGTAAGTACACGAGTGGTTTCTTGGAAAGATGCCGCTGAGATAAATGACTCAGTGGACAACGATGCTTTAGTGATACCCAATAACTGTGTTTCGTACTGAGCAGGGATTTTGCCTTGCTTTTCCAATTCACGGTTAGCGATTTTCACATTTGATACTTCAACTTGCTCGCCTTCAAGGAAGTTACTGTCACCAGCATAAGTGATCATGCACTTACGTAGCATTTGACGAATAACAACTTCGATGTGCTTATCGTTAATTTTTACCCCTTGTAAGCGGTAAACTTCTTGTACTTCATTAACGATGTAGTTAGACACAGCGCTGATACCACGTAAGCGTAAGATGTCGTGTGGTGACTCTGGGCCATCCGCAATAACTTCACCTTTTTCAACGTTTTCACCTTCGAATACGTTAAGTTGACGCCATTTAGGGATCATCTCTTCGTATGCATCAGCGTCTTTCGGCGTGATAACAAGACGTTTCTTACCTTTGGTTTCTTTACCCCAACCAATGGTACCTGAGATTTCCGCTAGAATAGCTGGCTCTTTAGGTTTACGTGCTTCGAACAAGTCAGCAACACGTGGTAGACCACCTGTGATATCACGTGTTTTCGAGCTTTCCTGAGGAATACGCGCTAACACATCACCAGGCTTAGCTTGCATACCATCAGTTGCTTCGATAGTGGTGAAACTTGGTAAACGAATTTCTTGTAAACCATGCTCGTCACTTTCAAGGATTAACTTAGGCTCTTTAGCATTCGCTTTAGATAAATCATTAACAACGATACGTGTTAGACCGGTCAACTCATCCTGTTGCATTTCAGTGTTACTGTCATCAATGTCAGCAAAGCTGATCTTAGCTTGACGTTCAGTAACGATTGGATGCGAATGCGGGTCCCAGTTAGCTACAACTTCACCGCTGGTGACAGTAGCATTATCATCCGTGGTTAATATTGCACCGTATGGCACTTTATAACGCTCTTTCTCGCGGCCTTGATCATCAATGATGGTGATCTCAGTAGAACGAGAAACGATAACCACTTTGTCATCTGTGTTACGAACGAATTTAGCATTTTGCAGTTTCAATGTACCTGTTGTTTTCACCTGTACGTTGTTTTCTGCTGACGCTCTTGAAGCCGCACCACCGATGTGGAACGTACGCATGGTAAGCTGTGTACCTGGCTCACCAATTGATTGTGCCGCAATAACACCAACCGCTTCGCCGTGTCCAACCATGTGTCCACGTGCGAGGTCACGACCGTAACACTTAGCACATACACCGAAGTCGTTTTCACAGGTAATAACTGAGCGAACTCGAATTTGGTCAACTGAGTTAGCTTCCAGCATATCAACCAAGGCTTCATCTAGTAATACGTTACGTTCGACTAGAATGTCATTGGAACCAGGCTTCATGACGTCTTCAGCAACCGTACGACCAAGTACACGTTCACGCAATGGTTCTACAACGTCGCCACCTTCGATTAGCGGTGTCATTTTAACACCTTCGACTGTGCCGCAATCTTCGTTATTGATAACCAAATCTTGTGCAACGTCAACCAAACGACGAGTCAAGTAACCCGAGTTTGCTGTCTTCAATGCCGTATCGGCCAAACCTTTACGTGCACCGTGAGTAGAAATAAAGTACTGAAGTACGTTAAGACCTTCACGGAAGTTTGCAGTAATCGGTGTTTCGATGATTGAACCATCTGGTTTCGCCATCAAGCCACGCATACCCGCCAACTGACGTATCTGTGCGGCACTACCACGAGCACCAGAATCTGCCATCATAAACACTGAGTTGAATGATGCTTGTTCTTCCATCTCGCCGTCGCGGTTTTTAACCGTTTCGGTTGATAGATTCTCCATCATGGCTTTGGCTACTTTTTCGTTAGCGTTTGACCAGATATCGATAACTTTGTTGTAACGCTCACCCGCGGTAACAAGACCAGACTGGAATTGTTCCTGGATTTCACGTACTTCAGCTTCAGCACCTTCAATGATGTCTTTCTTCGCATCAGGAATAACCATGTCATCTATACCAACAGATGCACCCGCGATCATCGCGTAATGGAAACCGGTATACATGATTTGGTCAGCAGCGATTACGGTGTCTTTTAGACCTAGAGTTCGGTAACAAGCGTTCAATAGGCGAGAAATCATCTTCTTACCCATGGCTTGGTTAATTAACTCAAAAGGAATACCTTTTGGTAATACCAACGACAAGATCGCACGACCAACAGTGGTATCCGTCAGTGTCACTTTCTCAGTCTTAGTACCGTCTTCCGCTACGTCGTATTCCGTAATACGTACTTTAACGCGAGCATGGAGTTCAGCGTGGCCCGTACGATAAGCTTTTTCAGCTTCATCTGGGTTCATGAACATCATGCCTTCACCAACACCATTAACACGGTCACGTGTCATATAGTACAAGCCCATGACAACATCCTGTGAAGGAACGATGATAGGCTCACCATTGGCTGGTGATAGAATGTTGTTAGTCGACATCATCAACGCACGAGCTTCAAGCTGTGCTTCAATGGTCAACGGAATGTGAACAGCCATTTGGTCACCATCGAAGTCGGCGTTGTAAGCCGCACATACTAATGGATGCAATTGGATCGCTTTACCTTCGATTAGGGTTGGTTCAAAAGCCTGAATACCCAAACGGTGAAGTGTCGGCGCTCGGTTAAGTAATACTGGGTGTTCACGAATAACTTCGTCAAGCACATCCCATACTTCCGGGTCTTCACGTTCAACTAATTTCTTAGCTGCTTTAATAGTAGTGGCTAGACCACGTCCTTCTAACTTTCCATAGATGAACGGTTTGAATAGCTCAAGTGCCATCTTCTTAGGAAGACCACACTGATGTAAACGTAATGTAGGACCAACGGTAATAACCGAACGACCAGAGTAATCAACACGTTTACCCAATAAGTTTTGACGGAAACGACCTTGCTTACCTTTGATCATGTCGGCCAAAGATTTAAGAGGACGTTTGTTTGAACCCGTTATAGCACGACCACGACGACCGTTATCTAATAAGGCATCAACCGCTTCTTGTAACATACGTTTTTCGTTACGCACGATAATATCAGGCGCAGCCAGGTCTAAAAGACGTTTTAAACGGTTGTTACGGTTGATCACACGACGATACAAATCGTTAAGATCTGAGGTAGCAAAACGGCCACCATCTAGTGGTACCAACGGACGTAAATCAGGTGGTAAAACTGGAAGTACAGTTAAAATCATCCACTCTGGTTTGTTGCCAGATAATTGGAACGATTCAAGCAGCTTCAGACGCTTAGTGATCTTCTTACGACGCGTTTCAGAGTTAATGCTTGGCAGCTCTTCGCGCATAGCAACCACATCGGCATCTACGTCTAGGGCTTTAAGCAATTCGTAAACCGCTTCAGCACCCATCTTAGCTTCGAATTCGTCACCATGTTCTTCTAAAGCGTCCAAGTACTCTTCTTCTGAAAGAAGTTGGCTACGCTCTAGAGTTGTCATGCCCGGTTCAGCAACAACGTATGATTCGAAATAAAGTACACGTTCGATGTCACGAAGTGTCATATCAAGCATCAAACCGATGCGTGACGGTAGTGATTTAAGGAACCATATATGTGCAACTGGGCTTGCCAATTCAATGTGACCCATACGCTCACGGCGTACTTTGGTTAGCGTTACTTCAACGCCACATTTTTCACATATAACACCACGGTGCTTAAGGCGCTTATATTTGCCACATAAACATTCGTAGTCTTTAACCGGTCCGAAAATACGCGCACAGAACAAGCCGTCACGCTCAGGCTTGAAAGTACGGTAGTTAATGGTTTCTGGCTTCTTAACTTCACCAAAAGACCATGAACGGATCATGTCAGGTGACGCAAGGCCGATTCGAATGTTATCGAACTCTTCGGTCTTGTGTTGTTGCTTAAGAAACTTTAATAAGTCTTTCACATTACTCTCCCAGCGGAGTCAGTTGAAAAAGCCCGGTAAATGGAATACATCCACCGGACTATCCTGTCGTTAAGCTCTACAGACGCGGCTTATTGCTCTTCCAGCTCGATGTTGATACCCAATGAGCGGATTTCTTTCAACAATACGTTGAACGACTCCGGCATACCAGGTTCCATGCGGTGGTCACCGTCAACGATGTTTTTATACATCTTAGTACGACCATTCACATCATCTGATTTAACTGTCAGCATTTCTTGCAAGGTATAAGCAGCACCGTATGCTTCTAGTGCCCACACTTCCATCTCTCCGAAGCGCTGACCACCGAATTGAGCTTTACCACCCAACGGTTGCTGTGTAACCAAGCTGTATGAGCCGGTTGAGCGAGCATGCATTTTGTCATCAACCAAGTGATTCAGTTTCAACATATACATGTAGCCAACTGTAACTGGGCGTTCAAATGCACGTCCAGTACGACCGTCAAACAAAGTGATTTGTCCGCTTTCAGGAATATCAGCTAGCGTAAGCATGTGTTTAATTTCTGCTTCAGTAGCACCATCAAACACAGGTGTTGCCATAGGCACACCTTTACGCAAGTTATCCGCTAAACGGTTGATTTCATCATCGCTAAAGCTATCAAGATCCACGACTTGGCGAGATTTCCCAGCACCGTATACTTCTTTAAGGAAGCCACGTAACTTAGTCATCTCTTCGTGTTCTTTAAGCATACGATCGATTTTCACACCGATTCCGTGAGCTGCCATACCTAAGTGAGTTTCTAAGATCTGACCTATGTTCATCCGTGACGGTACACCCAATGGGTTTAATACGATATCAACCGGCGTACCGTCTGCATCGTAAGGCATATCTTCAACCGGTTTAATGGTTGAGATAACACCCTTGTTACCGTGACGACCAGCCATCTTATCACCAGGTTGAATCTGACGTTTAACAGCCAAATAAACCTTAACGATTTTAAGAACGCCTGGTTGTAGATCATCACCTTGGGTGATCTTGCGACGTTTGATTTCAAACTTCTTATCAAAATCAGCTTTGATTTCTACAAACTGCTCAGCAATTTGATCAAGCTCAGTTTGAGCATCATCATCAGTAAGCGTTAGGTCGAACCATTTTTCACGTTGAGCTGATGCTAAGCGTGACTCTTCGATACCGGCTTTAATCAACAAGTTTTTAGCACGAGCGAAGATACCATCAGCAAGAATATTAAATTCGTCTGATAAATCTTTCTTCACTTGACGTAATTGCATGCCTTCAATTTCAAGCGCACGCTTATCTTTTTCTACGCCGTCACGTGTAAATACTTGTACGTCGATAACCGTACCGCGAACGCTGTTAGGTACGCGCAAAGAAGTATCTTTAACGTCTGATGCTTTCTCACCGAAGATCGCTCGTAAAAGCTTTTCTTCTGGCGTTAATTGGGTTTCGCCTTTAGGAGTAACTTTACCCACTAAGATGTCGCCACCTTTAACTTCAGCACCAATATAAACAACACCTGATTCATCCAATTTACCAAGCGCAGATTCACCTACGTTTGGAATATCAGAACTGATTTCTTCTGGCCCTAACTTGGTGTCACGCGCCACACAGCTCAATTCTTGAATATGAATTGTGGTGAAGCGATCTTCCATAGCTACGCGCTCGGAAATCAAGATTGAATCTTCGAAGTTGTAACCGTTCCAAGGCATAAATGCGATACGCATGTTTTGCCCTAGTGCCAATTCACCTAGATCCGTAGACGGACCATCAGCCAATACATCACCCGCAACGATTGGCTCGCCAACGTTACAAGTAGGACGCTGATTGATACAGGTGTTTTGGTTTGAACGGGTATATTTTGTTAAGTTGTAGATGTCGATGCCTGCTTCGCCGGCAACCGTTTCTTCTTCATTAACTTTTATAACGATACGACTCGCATCAACGTAATCAACATTACCACCACGTTTTGCAACAACCGTTACGCCCGAATCTACCGCTACTGTTTTTTCCATACCTGTGCCCACTAACGGCTTTTCAGCACGTAAAGTAGGAACGGCTTGACGTTGCATGTTTGCACCCATCAAAGCTCGGTTAGCATCATCGTGTTCTAGGAACGGGATAATACTGGCTGCAACAGAAACGATTTGCTGTGGAGATACATCCATATAGGTGATCTCTGAGCTTTCTTTTAATGTTGTTTCACCGCGATGACGACAAGGGATCAAATCATCCTCAAGACGACCATTCTCATCCAACACGACGTTAGCCTGTGCGATTGAGAATTGACCTTCTTCGATTGCAGATAAGTAATCGATTTCGTCAGTCACAACACCATCAACTATCTTACGATAAGGTGTTTCGAGGAAACCAAAATCATTGGTACGGGCAAAGCTCGCCAATGAGTTGATCAAACCGATGTTCGGTCCCTCTGGTGTTTCAATTGGACACACTCGACCATAGTGAGTCGCGTGTACATCTCGTACTTCAAAGCCAGCACGTTCACGTGTTAAACCACCTGGGCCTAAGGCTGAAATACGACGTTTATGGGTTACTTCAGACAACGGGTTGTTCTGATCCATAAACTGAGACAATTGGCTAGAGCCGAAGAATTCTTTTACCGCTGCCGAAATAGGTTTAGCGTTAATAAGATCTTGAGGCATAACCGCATCTAAATCACCTAAGCTCAAACGTTCCTTAACGGCACGTTCAACACGAACTAGGCCAACACGGAATTGGTTTTCAGCCATTTCGCCAACTGAACGAATACGACGGTTACCCAAGTGATCAATATCATCAACGTCGTCTTTACCGTCACGAATAGTGATCAGTTGCTTCATTACGTCTACGATATCGTCTTTATCCAGCGTACCTGAACCGATTGATGATTCACGACCTAAACGACGGTTGAACTTCATACGACCAACAGAAGACAAATCATAACGGTCTTCAGAGAAGAACAAGTTAGTGAATAAGGTTTCTGCGGCGTCTTTAGTTGGTGGCTCACCAGGACGCATCATACGATAAATCTCAACCAAGGCTTCTAAGCGGTTCGTTGAGCTATCAATGCGTAATGTGTCAGAGATATAAGCACCGTGATCTAGCTCGTTGATATACAAAGTTTCAAAACTAGTATATCCAGCTTCTTTAAGCGCCAGTATGTTCTCAAGAGTCAACAAATCGTTGGCAGCAACAACAAGTTCGCCCGTATCCGTATCCACGTAATCACACGCGTATACACGACCAACCAAGTATTCTGCTGGAACTTCAAGTTCCACGATATTTGCTTTTTCAAGCGTTCGGGTATGACGAGCTGAAATACGACGGCCTGATTCAACAAGCACGTTACCTTCCAAATCTAAAATATCAAATTGCGCAGTTTCGCCACGTAAGCGATCAGGCACGATATCAGACATGAAACGATTACCGTCGATACGTACTTGGTTCTTCTCAAAGAATAAACCAAGGATTTCTTCGGTAGGTATTTCTAATGCGCGTAGCATAATAGTCGCTGGTAATTTCCGGCGTCTATCGATACGTACATAAAGGTTATCTTTAGGGTCAAATTCAAAGTCTAACCACGAACCACGGTAAGGAATAACACGAGCGTTATATAACACTTTACCTGATGAGTGAGTTTTACCTTTATCGTGATCAAAGAATACGCCTGGCGAACGGTGTAACTGAGATACGATAACGCGCTCAGTACCGTTAATGACGAAAGTTCCGTTATCCGTCATGAGTGGTATTTCACCCATGTAGACTTCTTGCTCTTTGATGTCTTTTACTGTGCCTGGTGCTGCTTCACGATCGAACAACACTAAACGCAATTTAACACGCAAAGGTGCTGAGAAGGTTACACCACGGATTTGACATTCTTTCACATCAAATACGGGTTCACCTAAACGGTAACTTACGTACTGTAATTCTGCGTTACCAGAGTAACTTTTTATTGGGAAAACTGATCGAAATGCTGCTTCCAGTCCATGCTGACCATCGACGTCAAGGTCAATAAACTTTTTAAAAGAATCTAGCTGGATTGAAAGTAGATACGGTATTTCCAATACCTGTGGGCGTTTGCCAAAATCCTTACGGATACGTTTCTTTTCGCTATAAGAGTAAACCATGGGTTCCTCAGCCTGCCGATTTTTGACCCAACTTGCTAAATAGATTGTCTATAAAGCAAACTTCCAGCACCCTTTATTTTACACTTTAACCGTTTACCAAAGTCATTAAGAGGCTTACTTAACTTATTGGTTTTATTTAGGTTTAAATGTAATTTGCGCTTACAAATAGAATAAATTTTAAAGGATGAAAATACTTTATTCTACAGCGCAAAAAGGCTGGTGATTAAAAAATCACCAGCCTACGCCATTTCAGGCTAATAACCTGTCGTTAGACAGATTACTTAAGCTCAACTTCAGCGCCAGCTTCTTCAAGCGTCTTCTTAAGTTCTTCAGCTTCTGCTTTCGAAATGCCTTCTTTAATCGCTTTCGGTGCAGATTCAACTACTTCTTTAGCTTCTTTCAAGCCAAGACCAGTTGCGCTACGTACCGCTTTGATTACAGCAACTTTGTTCGCACCGAAAGATGTTAAAACAACATCAAATTCAGTTTGTTCAGCAGCAGCTTCGCCTGCAGCAGCAGGAGCAGCAGCAGCAACAGCAGCAGTAGCTGTTACACCGAATTTCTCTTCTGCAGCTTCGATAAGCTCAACAAGGTCCATTACTGGCATTTCAGCAATTGCGTTTAAAATATCTTCTTTGGTTAGAGCCATTTCTCTAAACTCCTGGGTTTAATGATTAAAATTTAAAATGTACAAAGGAACCAAATTATTTGGTTTCTTTGATCGCCGCCAATACACGCACAAACTTGGAAGGAATTTCGTTAACAGTTTGAACGAATTTCCCAACAGGTGCTTTGAAGGTTGCAAGCAATCTTGCAAGGGCTTCGTCGCGGGTAGGCAAGGATGCCACTGCGTCCAATTTATCAGGACCCAATAGACCATTACCAATAGAAAGGGCAGTAACGTTTAACTTGGCATTCGTTTTAGCAAAGTCTTTAAAAAGACGTGCTGCACCACCTGGTGCTTCAATCGAAAATCCGTAAATTAACGGACCAGTTAAGGCACTTTCCAAATCAGAGAACTTGCTATCGGCCAATGCACGTTTAGCAAGGGTATTTCTAACAACTTTTAGATATACGCCTTGCTCACGAGCTTTAACACGAAGTTCAGTTAGCTCTGATACTTCCATACCACGGTATTCAGCAACGGCAACGGATAGAGCTTGAGACGCAATGTCGCTAACTTCTGCGACGATCTCTTTTTTTGCTGCTAAGCCTAGTGCCACTGTGTTCACCTTCTTAAAGTCTGTAAGACATATTACTTATAATGTCTTACAGGATTCACAGATTGATAAAACGCTTAATATAGTTTGATCTACAATAAGTATTTTACCGCTCTACGGTGTTCGTTAATCCCAGAGAGTCTGAGTCGAAATCACCGTCTGCGCAGGCTATTTTTTTAAGTAAAACATCTAAGATTTTTCAATCTATATGTAACTGCTCTCTTACTTCAGTTACTGTTTTACGCCTGCGGTCTTGGACGGGAGCCATGTGTTAATGAAAACAATGACTCCAACCCATACTTTTCTAGAGAGAATAAATAGTTGAACAGTCAACTATTTACAAGCAGCCTTAGTAAAACTAAGGCAAAAATCAAGCTGTTACTAAGCTAGCTTGGTCGATGGTAATACCAGCGCCCATAGTTGTGCTTAAGCTAATTTTCTTAATATATATGCCTTTAGCCGATGAAGGCTTAGCTTTCTTAACCGCGTCAATCAAAGCAGCTAAGTTTTCTTCAATTTGATTGGCTTCAAACGCAATCTTACCGATGCTAGCATGGATAATACCATTCTTATCGTTGCGGTAACGAACCTGACCAGCTTTAGCATTTTTAACTGCTGTGGCTACATCTGGTGTTACTGTGCCGGTTTTAGGGTTAGGCATTAAACCACGTGGGCCTAATATTTGACCTAACATACCAACAACACGCATAGCGTCTGGAGAGGCAACAACAACATCAAAGTTCATTTCGCCTTTCTTCACTAGCTCAGCAAGGTCTTCCATACCAACGATGTCGGCACCAGCAGCTTTAGCAGCTTCAGCGTTTGCACCTTGAGTAAACACGGCAACACGTACATCTTTACCAGTACCGTTAGGTAGCACAGTTGCACCACGTACGTTTTGGTCAGATTTACGTGCATCGATGCCAAGGTTTACAGCTACATCAACACTTTCAGCAAACTTTGCGCTAGCAAGTTCTTTCAACAAGCTTACCGCTTCATTGAATTCATATTCTTTCGTCGCTACAACTTTTTCACGTACAAGGCGAGCGCGTTTTGTTAATTTAGCCATTTCTTATCCCTCTACTACCAAGCCCATGCTGCGTGCAGAGCCAGCGATGGTACGGACAGCTGCGTCAAGATCAGCTGCAGTTAGGTCTGGTTCTTTTGCTTTAGCAATTTCTTCTAATTGCGCAAGCGTCACTTTACCCACTTTTTCAGTGTTAGGACGACCAGAACCACTCTTGATACCAGCGGCTTTCTTAAGCATATAAGAAGCAGGTGATGTCTTAGTAACGAAGGTAAAAGAACGATCTTCGTATACAGTAATTTCTACTGGAACCGGAGAACCTTTTTCCATGTCGCCTGTTTTAGCATTAAATGCCTTACAGAATTCCATGATATTAACGCCTTTTTGACCCAATGCTGGACCAACTGGCGGACTTGGGTTAGCAGCACCAGCCGCAACCTGTAACTTGATAATGCCTGTGACTTTTTTAGCCATGATAATACTCTCAATTTATGGGTCAAACGCCTAGCAAACACTGAGAATGCTCGCCTAATTGGCTTCCCGTTCAACAAAAAGGGCCGCGAATTATAGACTAATCCACGACCCTTCGCAACTATAATGTACGAACTTTATGCAATTTGTAGTTATTCTAAATTGTTGTCAAAAAAGTGCTCTTTGCGACTGTTTTAATGATTTGCAGTCGCTTGAAAAGGTTAGCCTTTTTCGACTTGACCGAACTCTAACTCAACTGGAGTCGAACGACCAAAGATAAGAACCGATACTTTTAAGCGGCTTTTTTCGTAATCAACTTCTTCAACAACGCCGTTGAAGTCAGCAAATGGACCGTCAGTAACACGCACCACTTCACCTGGTTCAAACAAGGTTTTCGGTTTCGGTTTATCTACGCCTTCTTCTAAACGATTTAGAATGGCATTTGCTTCTTTCTCAGTAATAGGTGCAGGTCGGTCAGAGGTACCACCGATGAAACCTAATACACGAGGAACACTTTTTACTAAGTGCCATGAGTCTTCGTTCATGTCCATTTGAACCAACACGTAACCAGGGAAAAATTTACGTTCGCTTTTACGCTGTTGGCCAGAACGCATTTCAATGACTTCTTCGGTAGGAACTAAAATCTCTCCGAAAGAATCTTCCATTTCGTGCATTTTAATGTATTCAAGAAGTGTTTTTTTTACGCGCCCTTCATACTGAGAGAACGCTTGGACGACGTACCACTTTTTGTCCGATTTTTCTGGAACTTCTACATTTTCTGGATGTTCTGACATGATTTAAATTCCTAAGCCGGTAATGAAAGAAACTAACTGCACGATGACGAGGTCAAGGCCCCACAGTAGTAATGACATGAAGGCTGTAGCAACTAAAACGATGATCGTAGTTTGGGTTGCTTCTTGGCGAGTTGGCCAAACAACTTTACGCACTTCTGTGCGAGCGTCTTTAGCGAACGTCAAAAAGCTGCTACCTTTTTCGGTTGAAGCGGCGATTAAACCCGCTATAACCACAGCTGCAACAACACCAAGGGCGCGATAAAGTACTGATATATCTCCATAGATGGAATTTGCTGCAACAGCACCACCTAATAAAACCACAACAACTAGCCATTTAACTAAGTCTAATGGGTTTGAACTATTTTCCGCTTTTTCGCTCATGCTATTACCTAATACTAACTTAATCGCGACGTTGAATAAGTGGCGCAAACGCCTTCTTATACACTTAGTTTAATGCCAAAGTGGCAGGGCTGGAGGGATGATCTCAGTTACCTCCTTGTAACTGCCCGCAAGCGGCGCTGACGCGGTTCAAATCGTTCCAGACGATTTGTCGAACCCGTGGGCGTTCTCATCCCCCCCAACCTTCTACATTTGTACTATTTAGCCGCAGTAATACGCGACGATACTTTTACCTAATTTGGCAGGGGTGGAGGGATGATCTCAGTTACATCCCTGTAACTGCCCGCAAGCGGCGCTGACGCGGTTCAAATCGTTCCAGACGATTTGTCGAACCCGTGGGCGTTCTCATCCCCCCAACCTTCTACATTTGTACTATTTAGCCGCAGTAATACGCGACGATACTTTTACCTAATTTGGCAGGGGTGGAGGGATTCGAACCCCCAGCCATCGGTTTTGGAGACCGCTGTTCTACCAATTGGAACTACACCCCTAAAATACTGCTCTTAACAACCCGAAGGTACTGTTAAAATTGCTTACACCAACCTCGTGACGTCTTATATTTTTGTGGAAAAATTTAGAATCACTAATAAGGAGGGAGGCGTATTATACTTATTAGTCCGTGTTATACAAGATGCAAACCACGATAAAGCGCACTGTGTAAGCGAGCTTTATCTGCGAAGCTATTCAACACCGATAAAACCACCAGTTTGATGGGCCCATAATTTCGCATAAATACCCTGTTGAGCGAGCAACTCATTATGTGTTCCCGATTCCACGATCCGACCTTCATCCAACACTAATAAGCGATCCATTTTTGCAATAGTGGATAATCGGTGGGCGATGGCCAACACTGTTTTATCTTCCATTACTTTGTTCAGGCACTCTTGGATGGCCGCTTCTACTTCAGAATCTAACGCTGACGTGGCTTCGTCCAAAATGAGAATGGGCGCATCTTTGAGCATTACCCGTGCAATGGCGATGCGCTGGCGCTGGCCACCTGATAACTTGACGCCCCGCTCACCGACCTGAGCGTCATAGCCAGTTTGTCCATGCAGATCCGACAAATTTTGAATGAAGTCATGAGACTCAGCCTGTCTTGCAGCGGCAAGCATTTCATCTTCACTGGCACCTAAACGGCCATAAAGAATATTGTCCCGTACCGAGCGATGCAATAAAGACGTGTCTTGAGTCACCATACTGATATGGGAACGTAGACTCTCTTGGGTTATTTCGCTGACATCTTGACCATCAATAAGAATCTTACCCCTTTGGATGTCAAAAAAACGTAACAACAAATTGACTAATGTCGACTTTCCTGCGCCTGACCGACCCACCAAACCGACTTTTTCCCCAGGTCTAATACTAATATTGAGATTTTTAAACACTTCTAGCTGCTTATTCTCGGGGCCTGGATAATTAAAACATACATCGGCGAACGTGATAGCCCCACCCCGAATTTCAAGCGGTTGGGCATCTTGTTTATCTTTAACCGTTGTGGGTTTAGACAAGGTATTAATACCGTCTTGCACTGTGCCTATATTTTCAAAAAGTGATGACACTTCCCACATTATCCACTGTGACATCCCGTTCAGGCGTAAACATAAGGTAATTGCAATCGCTATATCCCCAGGGGTAACAGCACTTTCTAGCCATAACATAATGGCCATCGCACTGATTGAGAATACCAACAAAGCGTTGCTGAACCACACACAAGTATTCAGCAAGGTAACCAAACGCATTTGCGGATGTACTGTTTGTAAAAAGCCATTCATACCTTCATAGGCATAATCTGCTTCACGGCTGGTATGAGAAAAAAGTTTTACGGTGGCGATGTTACTATAGCTATCAACAATTCTACCTGTCATCACACTACGGGCATCGGCCTGGCGCTGAGCTACCCGTTTCAGACGAGGTACAAAATAACGCAGTACCCCAATGTAGATGCACAACCAAAGGATCAAGGGCAGGCTTAATCGCCAGTCTATGCTAAACACCATGGCCACAATACTGAGAAAATAGACACTGATGTAAACCAATAAATTGAGTAACTGCATCACTGATTGACGCACAGACAAGGCGGTTTGCATAACTTTGGTGGCAATGCGTCCAGCGAACTCATTTTGGAAGAAACTGACACTTTGCCCAATCAAATAACGATGTGCTTGCCAACGAATACGCATGGGATAATTGCCCATGAGGGTTTGGTGATTGATCAAGGATTGCAGCGCCACACAACTAGGCAAAATCAGCAAAACCACCGCGGCCATCCAGATTAAACTCGAGCGTTCTTGGGTCAAGAATGTCTTTGGATCTTGGGAGCCCAGCCAATCAACTAATTGCCCGACAAAGCCGAACAGCGATACTTCTAACATAGCGATGACCGCCGCTAAAACGGATACGGCAAAAATCGCTGGCCACATGCCTTTTGAATAATAACGACAAAAGGCAACTAACCCTTCTGGTGGCTGCTCTGGGAGATCTTGGGGAAAGGGTTCTACTAATCGCTCAAAAAATGAAAACATACTAACAACTTATTCGAAATAATTAACCTTCAAAGCCCAGCGCCTTAAGCGTCGACTCAATTTTCGCCTGATGACCTTCTTGCCATTGGTTCAATGTCATCCCTGCGTCTTTATCTGTTCGCGCTTTGCCCAGATGATAGACCTCTTCGGCTTTGGCCTTCGGGATTACGGCGATGCCGTCCTCATCTGCCACCACTATGTCACCGGCACAAACCCGCACGCCGCCGCACATAATGGGTTGATTAAAAGGTAAAATTTGTTCTTTTTTAGCGGGCTTAGGTATAACACCACGAGCATAGACTGGAAACCGAAGGTCGCGCACTTCAGCCAGATCGCGTATGACACCGTCAATAACAAAACCCGCAATACCTCGCTGCTGGGCAATAGCACACACATTCCCCCCTGCGCAGGCAAAGTCCGCGTCAGCCTCTACCACCAAAATATCACCGGGTGCGGCCCGGTAAATTGCCGCATGTAAACTCAAATGATCGCCCTTAGCGCACTTTACTGTAAACGCGGGTCCAGCTATACGCGGTATCTGAGGCCACAACTCTCGAATGCTGCTGTCTACAAATTGCTCACGTCCCAGCCCTTCTGAGTATTCACAGGGAGACACTTTTACAAAATCGGTCATTGTTAACATATTTCACCCTATAAATTTTTGTGCGAACAAGCCAAATCAAAAATATTGGCATTTTTACGACATTGATTGAAAGTAAATAAACATAAATTATTTCTACTGCAAATAGTATCGTGTTTACTCAATGCTGGCACCCGCTAATTACCTGAGAAAACATAGCCAGCATCACACCCATTTCTGCTTAAGGAAACATAATGCAACCTAAACCCAAACTGATTAATTTGATTGCGTGCGCTGTTATCACGCTAGCTTCACCCGTTCACGCCAAGACGCCCCTCACCGAGCCGCAAATAGCCTCACTATTGACTGCTCCCGATAGACCCACAGATGATGCAAAGCGCGATGATTCACGGCAACCACAAAAAATTATTGCCTTTACCGGGGTGGGTAAAGGTCAGCACGTTTTAGACTTTTTTGCCGGTGGCGGCTGGTACAGTGAGCTTTTTTCTAACGCCGTCGGCCCAGAAGGTAAAGTTTATGTGCAAAATGATGAGGTTATATGGCGATTTGCAGAAAAAGGCTTGAACGAGCGCGCAAAAGACGACCGTCTCACGAATATAATGCGCTTCGATAACATGCCAATCGTGGATATCAGGATCCCAGATGATAGCTTAGATCTGGTATTTACGGCTTTAAACTACCATGATTTATTTTTTACTCACAGCATGCAAGACGGCAAAAAAGTCGCCCTTCGCGACGATGTAGTCGATTATCAAGCAGCATTGAGCACCATTAAAAAAGCCATGAAAGCTGACGCCACTTTTATTATTATTGACCATGCCGCCCAAGCGGGCTCAGGTTATGAGGCCGCTAATACGCTGCACAGAATTGATCCGAATATTGTAAAATTCCACATGAACCAGGCCGGTTTCACCTTAATCGAAGAGGCGTTTTACCTGCGTAATCCAGCGGACGATTTGAGTAAGTTGGTATTCGACCCCGCTGTAAGGGGTAAAACGGATCGTTTTATCTATAAGTTTGTGAAGCAATAATCCATCGATTATGAAAAGCTCGGTATGTTACCTGCGGGCTTGACGCCCATGCTCAATTCATCTTTATTCACATTAAAAGGTTTCACTGACACAGCGCTTTCCTCATCTGACTTAACGCACACTCCTATATATCTTGGGGCGGTATTTAACACAATATGATACCGGTCAATTTTACACCCAAAATACCATGACAAACGACACAGGTTTTGTATACTCAAAGAGCGTATTAGCGCCAAGTCAAATAGAGAGGATGTTATGGCCCTTTATCATCGTACGAGCAACCGAGCACCATTGACACTTGATGTGAAAATTCGGCATATGGGCAAAGAGGTGGGAGAGACCTACACCCGCAACATTAGCCCTTTTGGGGCATTTATCGCAATGCCAGAACCTGTGCTGAACACTGACGACTTTGTCGAAATGTATTTTATAGATGGAGAAAAAGCGGATACATATCTGTTGCAAAAAGGCTTAATTACCCACAGTAGTCAGGAAGGCATAGGTGTGCTATTTGCCTATGACTCGGCAGAATTCAGAGAGATGCTCCATAAACGCATGGCTAACATACATAAACCAAGGGTATTTTCCAGTTAACAAGCAAAGATGAATTAACAATGTTCAGTTAAATAACGCTGACGATAACGCGTATCTGTTTCTTCAACAACTGTTGAAAAAACAGATACTAATCTGGCAAAAAAGCTAAGCCACACATCAGGATAACACCAGAGGTTTAATTAAACTTTCTGACCTTAAATTTACGCCCTTTAATTTTACCTTCACCTAACTGACGCATAGCGCGCTTCACACTGCGTAATTTTACTGCAACGTAGGCGTGAAACTCAGTAATATGGATCTTACCAATATCATCTCCCGGAATTTCAGCTTCTTTAGTCAACGCGCCTAGAATATCCCCCGGTCTAAGTTTACTCTTTTTACCGCCATCAACGCATAAAGTGCTGTAGACAGGCTGAATAAGTCGGTTCGCATGAAAACGCATGGCTTGAATGCCCGTCCACTTAATTTTCGCTTGTTGATAATCTTCAATTGCATTGGCTCGGGCCATTTCATCTGGGGCCACTAACGTTAGTGCGACACCTTTGGCGTCTGCTCGCCCAGTGCGGCCAATACGGTGAATATGCACTTCCGGATCCGGTGTAATGTGGTAGCTAATCACCGCATTTACTTCTTTGATATCCAAGCCTCTAGATGCGACATCTGTCGCCACCAGCACAGACACACTCTTATTGGAAAAGCGCACCAATACCTGATTTCGTTCACGCTGCTCAAGATCACCGTGCAAAGCCAACACGGAAACGCCTAGAGATTGCAATTCATCCGCGACTTCCTGACAGGCGATCTTGGTATTACAAAATACAATGGCCGACTCTGGCTGATAATGACTCAGAAGCGCAGCAACTGCTTTGGTGCGATGAGTGTCTTCAACTTCAAAAAACAGTTGTTCTATCGTTTCCGTGTCGTGGGTCGATTCAACGGTGACTTCTAATGGGTTTTTCTGTACTTGACCACTAATTTTCGCAATTGACTCTGGATAGGTAGCGGAAAATAATAAGGTTTGACGATGCTGAGGTACGCTTTTAATAACCGCGTCCATTTCATCTTCAAAGCCCATGTCCAACATACGGTCAGCCTCATCTAGCACCAAAGTGTTTACTTCTGACAAATCCAATCGACGTTTGTAAAGATGATCCATGATCCGCCCTGGTGTACCCACAATGATATGCGCGCCATGTTCAAGGGAGCCAATCTGCGGCCCCATAGGCGTACCACCACATAAAGTTAGTACTTTAATGTTGTGAATACCCCGCCCTAAACGACGGATCTCTAAGGCCACTTGCTCAGCCAGTTCTCGTGTGGGGCACATAACCAACGCCTGCACACGAAAGCGTTTTACATCAAGATTATGCAATAGCGCTAAACCGAAGGCAGCCGTTTTACCACTACCGGTTTTTGCTTTTGCTACTACGTCACGCCCAGCTAATATCGCGGGTAACGTGCCGGCTTGAATTTCAGTCATTTGACTAAAACCCATGCTCTGTAAATTATCTAACAAGGCTGGCTCTAGCCCCAGGGAGGAAAATTCCTTACTCACAACACTCTCTCATTTATGTCATTAATCGTTATAGGCTCGAACCACGGTCGACGTCTATTGCTTTATCTAACGCATCCAACAGTCCGGCTCGGGCTTTTAACTTAGTTTGTCTATGGGCTTTCATATTTAATTTGGTCATCGCTTGCGCCGTAGCGGCAACGGTTTGCTCAAATGCTTCTGGTGTCACCGCCACATCCAAGAACCCAGCAGTTACAGCATCGTCCACCGACACCATTTCCGCCAAGATAACCGAGCGATTAAAAAACACTGGGGCCAAACGACCGCGTGCAAGCTCTAAACCAGCTTGGTGCATTGTCATACCAATCGCCACTTCGTTTAAACCAATTTTAAATGTACCTTGAATCCCAATACGATAATCCGACGCCAGCAGTACAAACGCACCTTTAGCGATCGCATGCCCAGTGCAAGCGGCAATGATAGGATACTCAAAGGCGAGCATTCTACGCGTCAACGTCGAACCTTTCTCAACTAATTTCATAGCGGCATCCATACTTTGTTGCATGACACTTAAATCGTAGCCAGCAGAGAACATACCAGGCTGTCCTTTAATGACTACCACGGCTTCATCGACCAATGCGCTATCTAGTGCGGCATTTAGCTGATCGATCATCTCATGGGAAAACGCATTCACTTTGCCGTTATTTAAGGTAATCGTGGCGACATTTTCTGCACAGTTATATTCCACTAGTTGAGTCATATTTATTCCTTTCCGTTTTATTGTTGTAATGCCCTTTAGTGCATTCATTAATCACACTAGGGGGCACTTAGAAAACAGCTAACTCTGTTAGCTGAACGTGATACAGCTATTCACTTACATCCTTCAGAGCCATGTTTTTCTCGATAATGCGTTGTAAGATACCTGATTCACGCAGTGCCGCGATCGACGCGTTCACTTGGGGCATTTTGTCGGACCACGCAAGGGAGAATGCCAACGGTATCTCATCAATGTTGCCCATAGTACCCACTTGATAAACGGCTTTAACGAAGTCATGATTACGCAACGTCCACCTTGCTCTAAACGTGTTGGTATAAATCAAATCACAACGCGCAAGTTGCAGCATGTCAAACAGGCGGGAGTGACGAGATACTCTTACCGGCGTTAATGACCCATCCTGCAACCAAGCATCTAACTCTGGGTAGTTATAATTTTCACGAAGACACACACTTTTGCCTTTAACACGCGAAACAAGTGTTAGATTTTTGTTGGGTGCGCTGATTGCGTAGAACGCATGTTGATAAGTAAAAACTGGCTCGCTAAACACTAACGCCTCAGGGGTGTTTAACCATTTAGGCGCAAGGAAACCGGCATCAGCCTTATGCTCGATAATATCGTTTTCTATCTTGTTACGAGCGGTAGGTAAAAAATGCACCTTAATGTCCAATGACAACGCTAGTTGTTGCGCAATATCACTGAATAAACCACTAGACTGATGAGTATTATCATCAAAGGCGTAAAAGGGTTGTCCTTCTGCGTATATCACAGCCAGCACCAACTCTTGACCACTCGACTCAGCACGAGTGTCGAAGCTCAACAAGCAACATAAAATCAGGCTCACGATTGGGCTACGGATCACTGAGTTCTCTTTGCTGCAAAATAAAAACCTTAGTTGAATGCCTGAAGTATCGTTAGGTAACCAGTGTAATAAGATGTGAAAGTTAAGGCTATCACTTTAATGAATTGCAGCTAATCATTTGGCAATATAGGGAAGATAAATGTGCCGTTACCAGAGGTTTAGTACGCCGTTTTTGATGTGCAATTTGAACGGACCTTGTTCCTGCAATTTCAGCAACCAACTTTGTTGAATTTGGCTAAATTTGTCGCTTTTTAAAAAGCGCTGAGCGGCTGTATTAAAGATTGCTATATGTTTGGCATCGCTATTTTTTGACAGTGCAATATAGCTGGTTAACGTATCGTATTGATAAAGCAATTTAATGTGCGAGCAATCTGCACTCTGTTTAAAGCAAAAATAACGCAGTCCTGCGTCGGAAAAAAACATTGAGCCAAGCTTACCAGCCCGTAAATCAGATACGGCCGTGTCATAGTCATCGTATGGCATAACCTCATTGACATTTTCAGCCAATAACACTTTATGCCGAAAGTCACTTCCCAACACTCCTATTGGGACCACTGCGTTCACACCTGCAAAACTACGAATAGGTGTATCGTCAACAGGAACACCTAGTACACCATATACATTCGAGGTTAAAGGAAGTACCCAATGGAACTCCTTCTCTCGTTCTGGCGTGCGCGCTAGAGGGAAGACAAGCACATTGGGCTTGTCCTGCGCTTCTTGAATTAAGCGCTCCCAAGGTCCTGCTAATATTTCTTGCTGTATATCTGCTTCAGCCAAAATTCCTTGAACCAATTCGATTAAGTATCCTTCTAATTGCCCGCGTTCGTTACGCAAACTAAAAGGGGGTTCAAGCGCCGTTAACACCCAAAAATCTGGTTCATTGCTCATATGTCCAGCCGACACTCTGTGACTGATGGACAAACACAGAAAAATGCTGCCCCACAAAAAACAAAGTGTCTGCCAACGTAACATTTTACTTCAATGCCCAATTGACTGTTTGGCCGGCAAAAAAGGGTACGATGGGTTGGCCGTTTGGTAATACAATCGACTCAGGCACCTGCCAAGGATCCTTAATCAGAGTGACTTGCTTGGTATTGCGCGCCAGGCCATAAAAATCGGCACCGTGATGGCTAGCAAAACCTTCAAGTTTATCCAAGGCATTTAAATCTTCGAACACCTGAGCATATAACTCCAGCGCACTCCAAGCACTGTAACATCCAGCACAACCACAAGCGGATTCTTTAGCACGTTGTTCATGAGGCGCTGAGTCAGTCCCTAAAAAAAACTTACTCGATCCTGTCGCTACTGCCTGACGTAACGCCTGTTGATGGGTACTGCGCTTTAACACAGGTAAACAAAAATTATGTGGCTTTACTCCGCCCACCAGCAAATCATTGCGGTTTAACAACAAATGCTGGGGGGTAATGGTCGCCGCCACATTGACAGAGCAGCCATTCACAAAATCCACTGCATCACTGGTCGTGATGTGTTCCAGCACGACTTTTAATTGGGGAAACTGGTTAACAATTTTTATCAGATATTGTTCAATAAAGAGCTTCTCACGGTCAAAAATGTCTACGTGACTGTCCGTGACTTCACCGTGGATCAACAGCAACATGCCCTGCTCTGCCATTTCAGAAAAAATAGGAAATAAACTTTCAATCCCTTTTACAGCTGCATCTGAATTTGTTGTCGCCCCTGCTGGGTACAGTTTTGCGGCTACCACGCCTGATTTTTTCGCTAGGCGAATATCTTCCACTGATGTGGTATTTGTCAAATAAATAGTCATCAATGGCTCGAAGTCACTGCCCTGGGGGCGAGCTGCCAAGATTCTCTGGCGATAGGCACTGGCCATTTCTGCATTCACGACTGGAGGCACCAAGTTTGGCATAACCACGGCGCGCTTAAACGTCCGAGCAGTAGCTGACACGGTTTCAGGCAACATGTCATTGTCGCGAAAATGAAGATGCCAATCGTCCGGTTGAGTCAAAGTGATTTGCTGCATGTTTTAGCCTTAAGTCGTATTGGTTGAGATCTCAGTTTGTCGCTATTATGCCGTAAATCCCCCGTAGATATAATAGCCAACCTATTCCTTTAGCGTATGAATGGAAAAACTATATAACTCGGTCTTATGACTAACGCTCTGCAAAATTATTTGCAGCATTATTCTTTTATTCATTCGGAACCCGCTTATGACGGCTGCAATTTCCTTACTTAACCTTGTCCCACAAGAAAAGCAAAGCGCTATTCTTGTGGGCGTATTAGCCTTACTTGATAAAATGCTCGCCATACATCGCCTTGATCAGTTGTATACAGAGCATAAATTGACAGGAATGGGTAAGGAAAAATTCGCTAAAACACTACTCGGTGCGTTAAATATTAACATTGAAGGCGGTGATGAATTGCAACAAAACATTCCGCATCACGGTCCGTTAGTTATCGCGAGCAACCATCCTTTTGGCGGCATTGAAGGTGTCATTTTAGCTTATGTCATTGGCCAAATACGACCGGATATTAAAGTGCTAGCAAATCAAGGACTGCAGATTTTTCAAGAACTGAAAGACTATTTCATTTTCACTAACCCTTTGTCCGAAAGAGATCCACGCAACGGCCCATCCCTACGAGAAAGTTTACGCCATGTAAAACATGGAGGGGCGTTGTTGATTTTTCCAGCAGGGCGCGTGTCATATTATCAATCACAAAAGAAACGCATAAGTGAGCATCAGTGGAACCGGATTGTTGCGAATTTGGTAACGCGCACCCAAGCCCATTATTTAGCGGTTTTTGTCAGTGGCCAAAATAGTCCGTTATTCTACCGATTGGGCCGAATTTACTATCGATTACGTATGTTGATGTTACCCAGAGAATTACTTAATAAACGTGATAGCAATATTAATATTTCTGCGAGCTCCTGCATCCCCGCTAAAGCCTTTCGACCGAACACAAGTGACATTGAACAAACCGCATTACAGCGTGTACAAAGCTATGTGCAAGATCCACTTTGGCGCCATACTTGGCCATCCTCGAGCACGCTCTTATTGCAACCCTTAATCCCTAAGGTGCCGAGTGCTGAGATAAAAACAGAATTAGCAAATTTAGCTGCTGAGCAAAAGCTACTCAGTTATCGCAATTTAGACGTGTATTACGCCTACTACGAACAGATCCCGCAAACTGTCAGAGAAATAGCTAGATTACGTGAATTGGTATTCCGTGAACATGATGAGGGCAGCGGAAACCCATTAGATACCGACGATTTCGACAAAACCTACACCCATTTATTTATCGTGGAGCGCGATGAGGGCAATATCATTGGCGCTTATCGCATGGGCCAGTCTGACCGTCTGTTAAAAATGGGTAAGCAAGATCCTTTTTACCTCAGCGCGATGTTTCAATTTTCAGCGCAGTTTGTAAACCGTCAGGCACCTTGTTTGGAAATGGGCCGTTCGTTTTTAATTCCTGCCTATCAAAATAGCTTTCAAGGTTTGCTGTTATTGTGGCGAGGCATTGGTCGTTTTGTCTGTCAATTTCCCCAGTACCGTACACTGTATGGCACAGTATCTTTGAGTAAACTTTATGATCCTCGTAGTGTCAGCCTTATCCAGCACGCATTAGTTGAGCCCACACCTAATGCCAAAGCACACACTCCTTTCGACTTCCCTGTGTCGGCTGAAATCGCTGATTTTGCTGGGCAGTATCCATTAGCCAATCACCTAACCAGTTTATTGGCTGGGATAGAAAGCGACGGTAAAGATATCCCTATCTTGCTTAAGCATTATCAAAAGTTAAGCGCAAAGTTTCATTGTTTAGGTATAGACAGTCATTTTAACCATACCCCAGGATTACTTCTCAGTGTTGAATTAGCTCAGGTACCGGAAAAGCTTGGTAAGTTATATTTAGGTGAGGGTTGGCAGACTTACAAGGCATACTCAAGAAATGATGGCATGCAGTAACGTCAGTTTGACGAAGGTGACATTAATTTGAATAAAGCGTTACTCGCGTAACGCCGTATTACCCTAACTAACCAGATTGAAAATACGTTATGGCCAAACAGCTTAGTTGTTAGACCTTTTTAACAAATTCAGATTTAAGCTTCATGGCACCCACACCATCGATTTTACAATCAATATCGTGGTCTCCATCGACCAAACGGATATTTTTGACCTTAGTTCCCACTTTAACCACCAAAGATGAGCCTTTCACTTTCAAATCTTTAATGACGGTGACCGTATCGCCATCGGTTAGGGTATTACCATTTGAATCGCGAATAACAGGCGTATCGTCGTCAGTAGTATTTTGACCTTGCGCCCACTCATGCCCACATTCAGGGCAAATATACATATTACGATCTTCATAGGTGTATTCAGAATTACACTCTACACAATTTGGTAAACCACTCATGGTGCGTCCCTATATTAGCTAAAATGATGTGGAAATATTGTCTATAGAAAATCTATGTCAACGATTCCCCACAAAAGTGGCGTTATTATCCACATAAAGCCGACAAACGCCAAATTCACCTTTGCTATGCTTGGGCACGTTGGTAGGTAGCAGTGGCAGGCGCAACGCCAAACAGTGCATGTGTTGTTTGTCCTTGCAAAGAAACAATGATCGCTAACAACGAAAAATGATGAACAGCATGACTCGAAACGAATAATAACTCTCGTCCCAATGTTGAACTGACTTGATTGATATAAGTTGTCTCAACTGAAGTTTCGGCCAAAACATTCAGTGTATTTTGCATGTCCTGTTGATAGACCTCTACTAACCATGTCTCTATTTCATGCCATGCCTGCAAAGCCGCTGTGGTAGATTTCGCCACATCTGAATGGCGATGACGCAAATTGTAATCCACCTCGCCGCTTTCCATACCTTGTTTTAGTGCCAAGTAATGATCAATCACATGGCGCATATGTGCACCAGCACTGCTGGAAATCTGAGGTGTCATGACTTCTTGATAAGCATGATGAGAAATATGTTTTAAAAACGTCTTAGCTTGAGCGACCGTTTCTAAATGACTTTGTAATGCTTGGCTATCACAGCGCATAGGTTACCTGTTACTTCTAATTATCTATTATTAAAAGACCCATGTTAGGTGATGAACATTTCATATAAATATCACGCGCTTATTATGGATCTTCATTGATCGACGAATATTAACTTTTGAGTGTCAAACCCCGCAGCAGTTGCTTTGCTCAGTAAGGTTTGCAGAACCTCAGCCGGTAGTTGGGGTTGACGCGCCAAAATCCATAAGTAGTCGCGATTTGGTCCTGTGATCATCGCATACTCGTAACCATGAGTGTCTAACGAAAAGATCACATAACTCGCATAAAAGGGTCCAAAAAAGGATACTTTCAAGTGACCTATGCTTTCATCGGCAACGAAATAAGCTTTACCTTGGGCTTCATCCCACTCTTGTTTCTCTTGATTAAAACCTCTGTTAATCACATTAACGCCGCCGTCTTTTTGCATAGTGTATTGTGCTGTCACTTGCGCTAACCCTCTCTCGAAAGAATGATCCAGACGAGCAATTTCATACCACTGACCTAAGTAGCGATTCAACTCAAAATTAGCCACAGGTTTGATGCCCTCAGGCACAGACGTACAACCATTGAGAGAAAGCATAGCCAACAATAAGCCTAAACGGCGCATAGACTTTCGTAGTGCAATAGCCCTAATGAATTGAGACAGTTGAAACGGCATTTTTGCACTCCTTTTTAAATGAGAATGTTAGTTGATGATAATAGAATGACACTTATACTGATTTAGTAAGCACTTCGGTTTCATTGGTGGCATAAAAATGTCCGTTAACCGCAACAAGATAATAAATTCATTCACTTTCCGGCGATGTCATCTAGGCTGGTTAAGACCCGTATTCAACTAAGTTCTCACTGCGTGCACATTTGACAAAACTCGCACACAGGTTTAAATTTCAGTAATTACTGAAACTTCTATATGAAAAATAATTTATGCAAATGACCCCAATGATCGAATCATTTGTCATGCACTTTGGTGAGATGGGCAGTCGCTGGGGCTTCAATCGCACCGTAGGACAAATGTATGCCTTACTGGTTATCAGCGAAACTCCCTTAAGTGCCAACCAAATAGCGGAGGCCTTAAGTGTTTCTCGTGGCAATGTCAGCATGGGGTTAAAAGAACTGCAATCGTGGCAGTTGATTAAACAGCATCATGTGCCAGGCGATCGCAAAGAGTATTATCAAAGTGCGGGCACTATATGGGAAATGGCAAATAAAGTATTTGAAGAGCGGCGTAAGCGCGAAATGGATCCAACGCTCACTTTGCTGCGCGGTATTATGCTTGAGAGCCCAGAGAATCAAGAAGAAGTATATGCTCAGCAGCGCTTACAAGAGATCCATGATTTACTGGAAACCATCAGTAAGTGGACCAGTGAATTACAGCAAATGAATCCAGACACCCTAGGCACCTTGATGAAATTGGGCTCAGGAGTGGGAAAAGTGCTCGATATGAAGAACAAATTAACCTCAGTTCTGGATAAGAAATAGATATTCCAAAGGAACTAATAGCTCGTTCCAAGATCCGATCATTCGAGCAAGAGTAATCAGTTCAAAAAGGAACGAGAATGGATAAATTAGTAGAAACCTATT
>Ga0209337_1000558_pt1 | contig 30180 bp, 45 predicted proteins | sample LinPmetageLP53_FD_184044 | JGI IMG/M metagenome (GOLD analysis project Ga0209337, IMG submission 184044) | Marine viral communities from the Pacific Ocean - LP-53 (SPAdes) (version 2) | ecosystem: Environmental > Aquatic > Marine > Oceanic | place: Pacific Ocean | collected 2010-02-08 | reverse complement strand
AAAAGGGTATGTAGATAATGGAACAGCTATAACATCATCTATTTCAGGTGCAACATTTACAGTTACTTCAAACTTTAACATAGGTAAAGACGCAACAAATGCAGGTGCAATAAGAGCAAATATTGATGAATTTGCAATCTGGAACACAGCTCTAACATCTACACAAGTATCGGAGATATACAACGCGACAGGGACAAATGTTACAGAAACATTATCTAATATTGAATCAAGCAATTTAAAAGTTTGGTACAGAATGGGCGATGGTGACACATTCCCAACTATTACCGACAATGCAGGTTCTAATGATGGAACAATGACAAATATGACTTCAAGTGACATTGTAAACGATACACCTTCATAAAATTAAAAAGATGAATAATTTAACATATAATATAATAAATATATCAGATTTAGAAAATATTGACTTTTCTCAAATTTATGAAACAAGTGCAGATACAATTAGAAAAAGTTTAGATAAATCACAGTTTATTATAAAGTACAATACAGAGCCAAGTTTTATAACTGATGGGAGTTTAGTTCCTGTTGGGACTTATAATTACGATGAAATATTAGAGATTTTAGCGGGCAGCGATTGGAGTGAACCAATGCCAGAATGAATTATTTAAAAAGTATAAGAATGGATGACCACAGTATATTAATGGCTGTAACTGCTTTAATATCCGCAATAGGACTTAAAGAAGTTTGGAGTATATGGAAAAAGAAAATTGATGTAACAGCTCAGAAAGACGAAAGAGAGGACAGTTTATATGCTCAACAGGTCTCAATTCTTAGTAATAAGATACAACAATTAGAAACTAAAATAGAATTATTAATTGAAGAAAATATACAGTTAAGGGTTAAAGTTGTTAAGATGGAGGCGCGCTTGATTAGTAGTGCTAAGAAAAAAGTAAATAAAAGAAAAGATGAGAAAAGTTAATAAAATAGTAATACATTGTACTGCTACTAAAGAAGGTAATAATGTAAGTCCAGCCACTATAAAAAGATGGCATTTAAACAGAGGTTTTTCAGATATTGGCTACCACTATATTATAGGTATCGAAGGAAAAATTAACGCTGGCAGGCCAGTATCAAGAGCAGGCGCACACGTGAAGAATGGCAATAGCACTAGCATCGGCCTAGCATACACAGGTGGCTTAGATATTAACGGAAAAGCAAAAGATACAAGAACTGAAGCACAAAAAGCATCACTAATTAAAATACTTAAAGTATTAAAAAATATTTATCCTGAAGCAAGTATTCACGGCCATCGAGACTACTCACCTGACAGAGATGGCGATGGAGTTGAGAAACACGAATTTATGAAAATGTGTCCTTGTTTTAACGCGGAACTTGAGTACTTAGATTTACAACCGAAATCATTTAAAGCAAAATCAAAAAAAGCAAAAGATAAATTAAATGGAAAAAAACAATCAAACTAATTTAGAAGATTTAATTAAAAAACTGGAAAATTTACCAGTACCAGAAAGAACTTGTAATATTGAGAATGAAACTTGCGAAAGCTGTTCAGGGTGAAAAAAATAAAAGATACTAAAATAGGAATATTATTAAAGGAAAAAGCACCGCAAGTTTTTCAGGTTGCAAAAAATCTTTTACCTGATGCTGGTTTGTTAGGTGTTGTTAAAAATTTAATTACACAATCTGATTTATCAAAAGAAGATAAAGAGCAAATACATCAACAATTAGTAGAGCTTTATGAATTAGAAGTTAGAGATAGAGATTCTGCTAGAAAGCGTGAAGTTGAAATTACTAAAGCTGGTGGTAATGACTTTATGATGAACATTACAGGAATTATTGGTTTGACTTGTTTTGTTTTTATTGTTTATTCTGTTGTATATATTCCGACAGTGCTAGATAATGAACTTTTTATTCATTTAATGGGAATGGTTGAGGGAGTAGTAATTGGGAACATATTTGCTTTTTACTATGGTACAAGCTCTAAAAAATAACAAATAATTTTTTTTTATTATATTTAACAAAAACTGTTAAATGAAATCACACAACAAAAGGTGGAAAGATAAAGGTAATCCGCGTTATCGATTAAACACTGATGAAGCGCAAATTATTAATGATTATCGCAGATTAAAACAAGAAGCAGAAGCAGAAGGTTTAAACCCTAATGACATTCATAGCGGCTGGATAAAAAACAAAAAAGCTAGTTTATATTTTAAAAACCCAAATTTTAAGAAAAACGATTTAAAAGAGTTTAAGCAACAATTATTAAACGACTTAAAAGAATATTCACCAAACTTTGAAAAGGTTGTTAAACCTAAAATAAACGATGGCCACTGCTTGTTAATATCTCCAGCTGATATTCATATTGGTAAATTATGCAAATCTTTTGTTAGTGGTGAAGAATATAATAAACAAATTGCAGTACAAAGAACAATAGAAGCTGTTGATGGTATATTACAAAAAAGTAATGGTTTTAATATAGATAAATTAATACTTTGTATTGGTAATGATGTTCTCCATATTGACACACCAAGCGGCGGTAAAACGACAAAAGGTACTGTTCAGGATGTTGATGGAATGTTTTTTGAGCATTTTCATATTGCTAAAAGATTATATATAAATATTATTGAAACTTTAGTTAGTTTTTATCCAGATTTACACGTTGTTTATAATAGTAGTAACCACGACTATTTAACTGGCTTTTGCTTGGCAGACACTATTGCTACATATTTTAGAAATAGCAAGAATATAACTTTTGATATTAGTTTACAGCATAGAAAGTATTATAGTTATTATAATAATTTAATTGGTAGCACTCACGGAGATGGTGCTAAATGGGATTTATTACCTTTATTAATGGCGGATGAATGTAAAGAATGGAGTGAAACTAAATATAGATATATGTTCGCGCATCACGTTCACCACAAAGTAAGTAAAGATTTAATCGGTTGTAGTTTAGAAAGTTTAAGAAGTCCATCACCTGCTGACAGTTGGCATCATAAAATGGGTTATACTTCATCTAACAATCAAGCAATTGAAGGGTTTATTTTCTCTAAAAACAACGGCCAAGTAGCCAGAATAACACATTTATTTTAGAATTAACATTTAGTTGTTAATAAAGTTTTTAATGTGTTTTGTAATTTGTATTATAATTATATATATATTTACATCATAAACTTAAAAACTATTATTATGTACTACGAAATAAGAGACTTATATTTTAAAACTATTGAAGGACAATTTACAACTGAGGATAAAGCTCTTAAATATTTTAATGAATATTTATATCCAAGAAATATTATTATAAACATGAAAAATAAAAACTATCCAGAATCAAGTTTTACTATTGAAGAGCTAAAAAAAGGAATTAATAATTTTAAAATTTATACAGTAAAATAAAAACAAACAAGGGTGTGTAAAAGCACCCTTTCTTATACAAACAAATAAAAAAAACAATTATGAGCAGAGAAATATCATATACAACACGAACCTTTTATGTACCAGCAAATAAAATTGATACGCTGGTAGAATTTCAAGGCAAATGCAAAGAGAATGGACATCGTTCTTATTCTGAAGTATTACTTAGTTTAATGGAAAAATATAATGAACAATGATACATTACCCACATCCACACAATGAACATCATCATAATGAAAACATAAAAGAATGGTGGGCATACGAAACAAATAATTATTTACAAGATAGATTAAGAAATTTAATAGTTAAAACTAAATGGCAAAGAAGAGTTACAACTGGTTGGAACTTAACTAATAACGATTTAGAAATTCACGAATCAAGAATGGAAGGTTATTTAGTAGAATTAAATAATATTTCTAAACACTTAAAAGAAATAAACATACAATACAATCCAAGTAGGATTGAAACAATCAAACAATCAATAATAAATACACAAAAATTAAAACACAATAATTATGAAAATTAAACAATTAGCAGAAAAATATAAATTATCAAAAGATGACTTTTGGGAATTAAAAAGAGGCACAAGAAGTATGTGGATTATTACTCACGATGCTTGCGAAAAGATAGCAGCACAAGAAAATATACAATTTGGTGCGCCTACAATATACAGAGATAGTAATACAGATGTTGCAATAGTAGGAGATGCAAAACGTGGTAATAAGATTATTTGGTCAACTGGTGAAGCATCGCCAAAGAACTGTAAAGCCCCATATCCGTTTGCAATGGCCGAAAAGAGGTTGAAAGATAGATTAGTACTTAAATTAATAGATGCTTATCAATATTCAATATACTCAGATTCAGAAGCAGATAATTTTAAAAAACAATGATAGAAACAAATATTGTAGAGGTGCTACAGCTAGCTTTGCTATGTATCACTTTAGGGTTAGTAATCGGAACTCTAATAAAAAAGAAATAAATTAAAACTATATATTATGAAAAAAAATCACTTAAGTTACTCGGCTTTATGCCAGTTTAAAAAATCTCCTAATCATTTATTAGCTTACTGGAATAAAGAATTAAAAACTACTGATGCAATGCAGTTTGGAACAATAATACATAAGATGTTATTAGAACCAGATACATTTAGTAAAGAGTTTGCAATATTTGAAGGTGCAAGAAGAGCTGGCAAACAATGGATAGAGTTTAAAGAACAGAACGAAGGTAAAACACTAATTAAGCAGCAAGAGTTAGACGATGCAAACAAAATAATTAACAACGCAATGTTACATCCAGTACTTACTGAAATGATGCAAAACGCGATTGATAAAGAAGTTAAACTTGATTGGCAGCATAAAGAAGTTAATTTTAAAGGGTTTGCAGACCTTTTAACAACCTTTAATGGTAGAAAGTGTGTTGTAGATATAAAAACCACTAATGATGCTGGTAAACGCTTTGAACGTGATTTATATTATAATGATTATAAAATGCAGTTAGCAATGTATCAAGACCAATACGATAAAGATACTGATGCTTATATAGTAGCAATAGAAACTACAACACCATTTAATGTACAGATATATAAATTAGATGATAGTTTATTGTTTAAAGGTTGGATGGATTATGATTATTACACAGATAAATTTAAAGAGTGGAACGGAAAACCACAGGGCTACTCAAGTGATATAGTAGAAGTAAAAACAGAAGTAGAGGAAATATTATGAAAAAGTTTGCAATAATAGGTGGTTTATCTTTAATGACTGCTGGTACTACTAACTTAGTTTGGCATAAACAAAAGTTAAATTTAAACCCTAATACATTTGCAATAGCTACAGGAAGTTTTTTTGTAGCAATAGGAATAACATATAAATTTTAATGATAAAAAAAGAATGGCTATGGATGTCAGATTATAAACAACAAAAACAAATAACAATGAAAACACAATTAGAATGGCCAAAAATGTGGCCAAAAAACAATCAAGCAAAAATACAATTAGACACTGAAATACCAGAAATTAGAAAGACAAAAAATTATGATAAATTTAAGATGCATAAAGCAAATAGAGAAGTTAATAAAAATCACATTGAAAACATAAAAAAATCAATGCAGCAAAACTTTTTAATAACACCAATAATTGTTAACGATAAATATGAAGTAATTGATGGTCAACACAGGTTACACGCTTGTATTGACTTAAGGCTGCCAGTATATTATTGTATTAAAAAAAATTATGGTATAAAAGAAATGCAAAGATTAAATGCAATTAATAAAAATTGGATACCTAAAAATTATTTAAATAGTGGTGTGGTATTAGGTGACCAAAATTATATTGATTATAAAAGATTTAAAAATAAATATGATTTTTCACACGAAATAAATATTACTCTTTTATGTAATAACACAAGCCATATTGAAAATGAAAAATTTAAAAAAGGAACTTTTAAAGTAAAAGATTATAATCTTGCTTGTAGATATGCAGAAACAATACATTTAATAGCTCCTTATTATGATGGTTTTAAAAGAAGAAGATTTATATCAGCTATTTTATTTTTAATAAAAAATAAGCAAGATGTTTTTTCAATGAAAGAATTTTTATTAAAATTAAAAAACAGACCTAATTCTTTACAACATTGTATAAACACAAAACAATACCTTGAGCTTATTGAAGAGATATACAATTACAGAAGAAAAATTAAAGTTAATTTAAGATTTTAACAAACAACAAAAACAAATAACAATGAATAAAAAAGAAGAAACAATATATTGCGGAAGTGGTAAAGTTATGAATCCTAAATGGTTAAAAGTTACTATTAATCCCAGTAAAATTGCTGATTACATACAAGAATATAATGGTAACAAATTCATCAAACTAAATATTAATTTAAAAGATGAAGCTGACCAATATGGTAAAGATGTAAGTATTAGTGTAGATACTTGGAAGCCAGATGCAGAAGCACCAAAAGCTGCTGTTAATGAAACTTCAAACGATTTACCCTTTTAAATATAATGAAGCAATCCAAAATCTTAGAAGCATTGGGTTTGACCTCACAGGATATACAAAATATGTTGATGAACGGTTACACAATGCCAGAGATAGCAAAGAAGTATAAAATAGAATATATTTCTCTTGTACAAGCATATAAGATACAAAAGAAAAATTTTAAATACTTTGATTATATACAATATAAAAAAGAAGTGGAGGACATTAAAAAGGTGTCCTTCACATTCGATAAATTATATACAGAAGAATCACTAAACGAAAATGAGCTACTTGCTTATTATAAATACGAACAAAAAAACAAAGCATATTATGAATGATAAAATTAAAAACAAAATAAAAAAAGAATTAGATAATTTAATATTTGATGAAAAGGTTAAATATATAAACGATGTTAAATTTTTTTTACATCAAAATAGTCCTTTTAAAAATGAACCTGTAGATTATGTTTCTTGGGTTAAATCTGAGGATGTAGTTTCAAATGATTACAACCCAAACAAAGTAGCACCACCTGAAATGGAGCTTTTAGAAGTTTCAATAATGAATGATGGTTATACACAACCAATCGTCACTTGGGATAATCACGAAAAAAATAAAATTGAAGTTATTGATGGTTTTCATAGAAATAGAGTTGGTAAGGAATCAAAAATTATAAATAAAAGAATTAATGGTTATTTACCTGTTGTTAACATAAGAAAAGAACAATCAAGTAAAAATGACAGAATTGCTTCAACAATAAGGCACAATAGAGCGAGAGGTAAGCATCAAGTAAATGCAATGAGTGAGATAGTTATTGAATTAAAAAACAGGAACTGGACAAATAAAAGAATATCAAAACAATTAGGAATGGATGAAGAAGAAGTTTTAAGATTATGCCAAGTAAGTGGATTAGAACATTTATTTAATGATAAAGATTTTTCACAAGCTTGGGAATCATCTGATTATATAGAAACTAATTACGAATTATTGACTGATGATGTAAGTGATGTTATTGACTTATATAAGATACCACTTGAAGATGATAAAGAAAGAATTTTTCACACTTACAATAAATGGGAATGTTATAAAGCTGGTTTTTATAAAAGTAAATTAGAAAACTTATCACATAAAGATTGTGAACAAAAGTTTATTGAAATAATGACAAATGAAAAATTATTTAGTGATGCTTTAAATAGAGTTATAAATGAATGGAAATACAGTTGTGAACATTACCTAACAAATAAAGCAATGAATAGAATTGCTTGGTTAGGTCAAGCTGCAGTTTGTATATCTTCTGGTGTTCCTTCAAAATATTCTACTGCTTGGGGTAAATTAAATGTAGAAGAACAAAACACAGCTAATAAAATAGCTGATAAATATTTAAATATATGGTTAGATAAAAATAATTTATCAAAAGTAAATATAGAAGAAGGTTTAAATATTAATAGACAAATTGAATTATATTAATTATGGCAACAAAATTTTACATAAATAAAAATGTTTTAGAAGCATCAAAAGAAAGAATAGCTAAAATTTTTAATGATTTTGAAAAACTCTATATAAGTTTTTCTGGTGGCAAAGATTCAACAGTTATGACACATTTAGTTTTAGAAGAAGCAAAAAAAAGAAATAAAAAGGTTGGATTATTAATAATAGATTTAGAAGCTCAATATAAAAATACAATAGAACATATTGAAGAAATAATAGAAAAATACAAAGATAATATTGATTTACATTGGTTTTGTGGTGAGTTATTATTAAGAAATGCTGTTAGTGATTTTCAACCAAAATGGATTTGTTGGGATGAAGAAAATAAAAATATTTGGGTAAGAGATAAACCAGATAAAGCAAGTAATTTATCTCAATATGATTTTTATGTTCCTAAAATGGAATTTGAAGAATTTATGGTTTTATTTGGTAAATGGTATGCTAAAGATAAATTAACTGCTGGGTTTATTGGAATAAGGTCTGATGAAAGTTTACATAGATATAGGGCGATAACATCTAATAAAAAAAATCTTACACACAATAATTATAAATGGACTACAAAACTAAATAAAACCTTATTTAATGTTTACCCTATATATGATTGGAGAACTGAAGATATATGGATTTTTCACTCAAAATATAAAAACTTATGTCATAATAAAATTTATGATTTAATGACAATGGCAGGTGTTAAACTAAGTAATCAAAGATTATGTCAACCTTATGGTGATGACCAAAAAAGAGGATTGTGGTTGTATCATATTTTAGAAAGTGATACTTGGTATAAACTTTTAAATAGAGTTAGCGGTGTTAATAGTGGGTCACTGTACATTAATGAAAAAGGTAATATTAATGGTTATAATAATGTTACAAAACCAAATAATCACACTTGGGAGAGTTATTGTAATTATTTACTTAAATCATTACCAAATAAAATGCAAAGTCATTATAAAGAAAAATTTAAAAAGTTTATAGTTGGATGGAAAAAAAGAGGGTATAAAAAAATACCTGATGAAGCTCCACACGATTTAGAAGTAAAATGTTGGGCTCCATCTTGGAAAAGAATGGTTAGATGTATTTTAAGAAACGATTACTATTGTAAAGGATTAGGTCAAACACAACCTAAATCTGAAGCATACGAAAAATATAAATCAATTAAATATAAAAGAAAAATAGAATCTGAATTATGAAACTAACAAAACGAAAAGGTTTTAATTTTTTTAGAAGTTATTACGATGTTTATAACGAATTAGAAAAAGATAAAGACAAATTACAATTTATTGAAGCATTACTTAATAGACAGTTTTTAGGTGTAAAACCTATTAATCTAAAAGGTATGGCAAAATTTGCTTATATAAGTCAAACTAATAGTATTGATAGCCAAGTAAAAGGTTATGAAACAAAAACAGGTGACAACCTATGTAAAGCCCCTAAGCAAGCCCCTAAGCAAGCCCCTAAGCAAGCCCCTAAGCAACAAGTAGAAGTAGAAGAGAAAGTAAAAGAGAAAGAGAAAGAAGAAGGTGTAAAATTTAAAGACCCTTATTTAACTACAACATTTATAAAGTGATAGTTAATAAAGAAGATAATTTAAAATACCTATACGCTTTTAAAGAAGGTAAAATTAAAAGTGGTTTAGAAATTGGTAACGAGTTTGATAAGTGGTATGTTCATAAGCGTGGCAGCTTTACAGTAATTGTAGGACTTGACAACGTAGGTAAAACTTTTTTTATGTTATGGTACTTTTTATGCTTAAGTATTAAACACAATGTTAAATGGTGTATTTGGTCTGGTGAAAATAGTTCTGGACAATTAACAAGAGATTTAATACAAATGTATGCACAATGTAAATTAAATGAATTGAGTAAAGATAAAATTGATAAATACAATAATAAAATTTCTGATTGGTTTACGTTTGTTAGTAATAAAAAAATGTATAACCATAAAGATTTATTAAAGATATTTAAACAAAGTAATTGCGATTCATTTGCTCTTGACCCCTTTACAGGTTTAAACCACGATAGAAGAGTTAACCAATATGAACGTAATTATTTAATATGCAATGATATAAGAGATTTTTGCAACACAACAGGTAAATCAATATATATAATGACACACCCAATGACAGAGGCAGCAAGAAGGGTTTATCCACCAAATCACGAATATGCTGGTTATATACAACCACCAAGAAAATCAGATGTTGAGGGAGGTCAAGTTTTCGCGAATCGCTGCGATTCTTTTCTTTCGATACATAGGTTTATTAATTCACCTGAAAGCTGGATGATGACACAAGTAAGAGTAGAAAAAATAAAAGACAAAGAAACTGGGGGAACACCAACTTTAGATAAGCCGTTATGTTTTGATTATAATGGTGGGTTAGGTTTTACAATTGGTGGTAATAACGTATTAAAACAAAAACAATGAGATATAAATATGAAGACATACAAAAGTTTATGGAGTTTAAAACTTGGACTGATAAACAAAAAATAGATAAATTACTTGAGATTGATTGTAGTTTATATGCGCACTTAGGAACTGATTCTACAAAAGCAGAAAAAGAAGAAGTTAAAAGAAAAAGCATAGAAATTTACAGAACAATAAAATCACTAGATAAAAAGTTAGGTGATGAATTGTTATACTCTGAAGATTTAAAACAATGACAGATTTAGATTATACAATTACAAAAAACAAATTAGAAATATTACTTTTAAAGGCACAAGAAGGTTTAAAAGTGGGTAAAGTAACACAAAGCAAATTAGATGCGGTAGAAACGCTGCAAGACAGCTTAAAGTGTATGTTAGAGCTTAGATTAATGATTGATGAAATGAAAAACAAACAAACATTATTAACAATGCAAAATGTAAAAGCATATAAAGAAACTGCTGAACTTAAGAAAAAATTTAATACTTTTAAAAAATGAACGGGGTATTATTAATTATTATAATCACACATTTATTAAGTTTTGCAACTGGAGCTTTTATAATATATTTACTTTACAATGAGTAAAAAAAGAACATTAAATGAATATAGACAAACAAAGGACTCGCATTATATTAGTGCTAATACTCCTGCTGAGTATGGTATTAATTTCTTGTGTCGGCTATATCCTAACGATGCTGAACTAGGCAAAGTAATTAGAAAACATTTTCAAAAAATATGAGTTTAAACGCAAATCAAAAAGGTAAAAGATTTGAGCTAAAAATTGCTAAAGATCTTGCTAAGAAATTTGATACCAATATAAGAAGAACACCAAACAGTGGCGGCCTAAGTATAAAAGGAGACATTCTAACAACAAGCGGCATACTATCTGAATATAGTTGGGAATGTAAGAACCAAGAGAAACTAAACATCTGGAAGGCACTGGAACAAAGTAAAGGAGATGCAAGAGGAACTTTAAAAACACCTGTCGTTGTATTTACTAAAAACTTTGAAGATGATTATATTTCTTTAAAGTATGATGACTTTGTAAATATTTTATTAGAATTAGATGAGTTCCGAAGTAGATAATATACTACAAATTTTAGTAAGAGATGAAAGAGTTTGGTTAAGTATGGCTGAAGAAATAAGCAGCAACAGTAAAGTTCCAGCAAAAGATTTATTACACGACTTTTATATTGCTTTACATACTAAAATAAATAATGGTAAAGTAAAAATTAATGATATTCTGTATAACGATTCTTTAAATAAAGCGTTTATATATAAGATGATGCTAAATTTATTTATTGATAATATTAGAAATGATAAAGATATATTAATTGATAAAGAACTAAAAAACATTATAGAAGCAGATAATGAACCTTACATTGATATTGAAAAAGTAGTTGATGAAATTGTAAATGAATTTTACTGGTTTGATAAAAAGCTATTTAATTTATATAGAAAGAAATTCCACAGCATTAGAAAACTATCAGCAGCAACTAATATATCTCACGTAGTTGTGTGGCGAACTATAAACAATTGTATTAAAGAAATAAAAAAAAAGATTAATGAGTAAAGGTTTAGGTGATACAGTAGAAAAGATAACAAAAGCCACAGGAATAAAACAAGCTACTGATTGGATATTTGATAAACTTGGAAAAGATTGCGGGTGTGAAAGTAGAAAAGCTAAATTAAATTCTATGTTTCCTTACAAAAACCCTGAATGCTTAACTGAAAATGAATACATATATTTAAAAGGATTCTTTCATATTAATAAAAACATAGTTAACAACATAGAACAAAAAGAACTATTAAAGATTCACAATAGAGTATTTAAGACAAATAGAGAAACATCAAGCTGCGGTTCTTGTGTAAAAGGTTTAGTTGATACAATGAAAAGATTATATAATGAATATGAATACGAAAGAGAAAATAAAAGCAATTGAAAGAAAGCTAATAATGTTTTTAAATAAATACAGTGAAAATACAGTGAAAAATGTCAAGAGAACAAAACTTAAAAAGCTGGACTAAAGGTCAGAGCGGTAATCCTAAAGGTAAACCAAAAGGTTCAAGAAACAGAAGCACAATCATTAGAGAGATACTTGATTTAATGGTTAAGAAAATTGATGCTAATACTGGTGATGCAGTTTGGCAAAGTAAAGAATATTTAATGGCAGAAGCTTTAATTAATAAAGTAATTGAAAAAGGTGATGTGAATGCTTTTAATGCTATATATAATAATGCTTACGGTAACTTAAAAGATACTGTTGATGTAAACACTACAGAAGAAGTTAATTTTGATTTTAGAGAAGTAATTGGTAGAATTAAATCTCAATAAAAAATATTTAGTATTTAAAGAATCCTTTGCTAGATACTTTATAGTGACTGGTGGTCGTGGTTCTGGTAAATCATTTGCTGTTAATTCAATACTATTATTACTTACCTACCAAGCTGGTCACACAATACTATTTACGCGATTCACTTTAAGAGCTGCAAGCATTAGTATTATTCCAGAATTTATTGAAAAGTTAGAAATATTAAATTTAATCGATAGGTTTAAAATAACTAAAGATGAAATAATAAATAAAGGCAATGGCAGCAAGATAATATTTAGGGGTATCAAAACAAGCTCAGGAGACCAGACAGCAAATCTTAAATCATTAACTGGTATTACTACTTGGGTAATGGATGAAGCAGAAGAATTAAATGATGAAGATATATTTGATAAAATAGATTTATCTGTAAGAAATAAAATACAAGATAATAGAGTTATATTAATTCTTAACCCAACAACTAAAGAACATTTCATTTATAAACGTTGGTTTGAAGATAGAGGAGTTGCTGCTGGTAGTAATATAACAAAAGAAGATACTACTTACATTCACACAACATATTTAGATAATATTGATAACCTTTCAGAAAGCTATATTAAGCAGATTGAAACAATGAAGGTTAGACGACCAAACAGATACAAGCATACAATAGAAGGTGCTTGGCTGGACAAAGCTGAAGGTGTTATATTTACTGATTGGAGTATAGGAGAATTTAAACAAGTAGGTAAAGTTGTTTATGGCCAAGATTATGGTTTTAGTAATGACCCCTCAACATTAGTTAAAACAAGCATAGACAAAGAGAATAAAGTTATCTATATACAACTATGCTTTTACCAAACTAAATTAACTACAAGCGAGATATTACAATTAAATAAGAAGTTTGCAGCAGATAATTTAATAGTAGGTGATTCAGCAGAACCAAGATTAATAACAGAACTAAGCAGAGATTGTAATGTAGTACCAGCTATCAAAGGTCAAGGTTCAATAACATTTGGTATTAGTTTATTACAAGATTATGATTTAGTAATAACTGAAGATAGTACAGAATTAATAAAAGAGTTAAATAACTATTGTTGGTTAGAAAAGAAATCACAAACACCAGTAGATAATTTTAATCACGCTATTGATGCGTTGAGGTATGCAGTTAGTTATCAATTACAGAATCCAAGTTTAGGAGAATATCACATTTATTAAAAAAAATTTACAGAGGTAGAACAAAAAAAATTAAAAAAAGTTGTAAAAAAGTTTTGTAGTTGAATAATTATACTTATATTTACATTGTAATTAACAAAAACCAAAACAAAATGAAAACTTACTTAAAAAACTTAATAACTGAAAAAGGAGTAGATTTAGAAACTACTATAAATATTGACGGTCACTTTGGATTAACTTATAATATGTTAATTGATTATATAGCCGAAGCAAAAGAATATCACAACCAAATAAAAACTACTTTAGTAAAGATTGATTTTTCAAACGGTGATGTTTTTCATTACTTAGATTATTTAGCTGAGGGTATGATAAAAGCTTTGGGATATTAAAAAATAAAAATCTTAATTTAAGAGCCACCGTAAAAAGTGGCTTTTTTTATAGCCACGCTTAAGCCACCCTTAAGCATTTAGATAAGATAAGAAAAGATATATAAGAGGCAGCCGATTTATTAGCGTAAGTCCTCAGAAATTTATTATATTTGATTATGCGAATTATTGCCAATGTAATTTGCGTTTTGGTTAAAGTAGGTATTTGCAAAAGAGCATTGCCTACTTTTTTTTATATTTGTATATAACGATTCACTAATTAAAACGTTTATATATAAATGAAGTTAACAATCAATATACCAGAAACACTTAATGAGGTTACTTTAAAGCAATACCAGAAATGGTTAAAAATTGCTGATGGTAAAGAACTCGATTCATTTTTACAACAAAAGATGGTGGAGATATTTTGTAATATACCACTTAAGAATGTGTTACAAATTAAAGCAATTGATATAAATAAAATTTGTGAGCAGCTATCAAAACTATTTACTAAAGAACCTAAATTTATAGATAGGTTTACAATGAATGAAAAAGAGTTTGGTTTTATACCAAAGCTAGATGATATTTCATTTGGTGAATTTGTTGACCTTGATACATACCTTGCTGACTGGGAAATGATGAACAAAGCAATGGGTGTTTTATTTAGACCAATAACATACAAAAAAAAGAATCAGTATTTAATAGAAGATTATGAAAGCTCTGATAAATACGATATGACAGAAACTACATTAGATGTTGTATTTGGTTCGCTTGTTTTTTTTTACAGTTTAAGGAACGAATTACAGAAAACTATCCTGAGTTATTTAGCAACACAAAAGGAGATAGAGCTTCCACAGCATCTGCAGGATTCGCTGCTAAATGGGGCTGGTATCAATCTATCTACGGACTTACTAATGGAGACATTCTCAAATACAATGAAATTACCAAATCTAAACTCCACAGCTGCTTAATGCATTTAGCATTTGAAAAAGATAAATATGAATTAGAACAACAGATATTAAAAAACAATAGAAGATGACAAAGCAAGATATATTAGAAGAATTAACTGAAAGGGATTTATTACTTGTGAACGACCATATTATTTTAGTTGATGGCTTTGAAGAAGCATTTATTGGTATTACAGCAAATAACCCAATACAAGCAATTTATGATTACTGGGTTTGCTTAGATATTTTAATACAAAGAGAGGGTTTAGATTTTGATAATGCTATTGATTCTCTTGATGAATTTATAGAACAAGATTTAGGTAATCACACACCAAGATATATAAAAATAGTATGAACAGTTTTTACAATATAATAGATAAAATAAAAGAAGTTGTCACAGCAGAACCATTTAATAATGAAATAACATTTGGTGATATTGCTGATATTGATTTAAAAAAGCAAAGCTTATTTCCATTAGCTCACGTTATGATTAATAATAGCACAATTAATAATAACTATGTAACATTTAATATTACTATTTTCTTTATGGATTTAGTAGATGTGAGCAATGAACAAGTTACAGATTTATATAGAGGCAATGACAACAGGCAAGATATATTAAACACTCAGTTAGCATTAGCAACAAGAGTTATGCGAGTATTGCAAAAGAGTGATTTATATAGAGATAAATTTGAATTGATTAATCCTGCAAGTTGTGAACCGTTCACTGAGCGTTTTGACAATATGCTTGCTGGCTGGGCGGTTACTTTTGATTGCGGCACTAAAGATGAAATGACTTATTGCTAATGAGTGAATTTAAAAAAGCATTAGAGAAATACGCAAAGTATGTTATTCAACAGTCAAGAAGTAATTTGACTAAAAAGAAAAATAATGCTTCTAAAGCTTTGTATAATAGTTTAGAGTATTCTGTTAAAGGAGATAAAATTTCTTTTACTAGTGAAGATTACGGACCATTTATTGATAAAGGAGTAAAGGGTGCAAAGTCAACATATCCTGAAAGCTCTGCAAGCCCTTTTAAATATACTAATAAACAGCCGCCATCTAAAGCATTTGATAAATGGACAGTCAAAAAAGGAATAGCACCAAGAGATAAAAAAGGTAGGTTTATCAGTAGACAATCTTTAAATTTTTTAATAGCAAGAAGTATTTATAAAAAAGGAATTAAAGCAACATTATTTTTTACAAAACCTTTTGAACGTGGCTTAGATTTATATGGTGATGAAATAGTTGAAGGTTTTTTAAATGACAAATTAAAAATAGAATGAGTACAATAATTAGAACAAGAAGCCCATTTTTCATAAGAACCCCGCAAGTAACGGGTAGCGGCTTAACAATACTAAGTTATTTTCAAATTAATATAACTGTGTTTGGTGGTTTAAGTAATTCAACAGAAGTATGTGATGACTTAAGAGCAACTTATTCATTACAAAAAAAACCATTAGGAAGCGAAGGTTCTATTACTTTAGATATAAGTGAAATAGTAAATGACCATATAGAACAAATATTTACTGGTAATCACGCTGCCTCATCTGCTAGGCAATCAATCTGGGTAACTGTTGAAACATCTGCAAGAGTAAGCACAGGAACAATTATTGGTTCATCAACATCAAATACTTATTTAGCGCAAGAAGGTTTTAACAAATTTAAAGAGGGTGTTAATTATACAACAGAACCTATTGCTATGATTAGCGGTAATTATTTACAGTATGATAGAAATGGCACAGCAACATTGCCAGTAAATGTTGAAAGAGTAACTTCTGTTCAGTGGCGTTCAGGTGCAGGAGTAAGAGAAACAGATACTTTTTCAGATAACGGCAACCAAAATCAAAAAATACAGTATTCGCAATTTACAAGTACAACATTATTAGATAATGCTTTAATAACTTATGATAGTGGCAGCACTACTACCATTACATTAGCACCAACTGAAGAATGTAAATACCCAGTAAATAAAATAACTTTTTTAAATAGATGGGGGGCAATGCAGGATATATTCTTTTTTAAGAAGTCAACAGAAAGCTTAGAAACAAAAAGAGAGAATTTTAATGCAAGTATATTTAGCGCAAGAAGCGTACAGCTAGACCCGCCAGAAGAAGCTGGTGAAGCGTGTCAAGAATCTTTAACTTATAATTCATATTCTACAACAGCACATTCTAAAAAAACATTTAACACAAACGGAACTGAAAGCATAAATTTAAATACAGGTTTTGTTAGTGAGTTAATGAATGAACAATTTGAAGAATTAATGGTTAGTGAGTATGTATGGTTAACAGATTCAAATAATGTTATTTATCCAGTTAATTTAAAAGAAAGTTCATTTACTTATAAAACAGGTTTAAATGATAGGTTAATTAATTACACAATGAATTTTGAAAAGTCATTTAGTTTAGTAAATAATATTAGATAATGCAGCAATTAATTCTATATATACAACCGCAGTTAAGAACATCATCTGACACGCAAGATTTTGTTAGAGTTGATTTAATGGAAGCAGAGCTTATTTCTTTAACTCAGGTCATACAAGATGTAAGTGATATAGATAAATTATTTACTGACTATTCAAGAACTTTTAATTTACCAGCAAGCAAAACAAATAACAAGATTTTTAAACATTGGTACAATCCAGATATTGATGGTTTTGATGCTAATATATTTTGTCAATCAAGAATAGAATTAAATCACTTACATTTTAGGTTTGGCAAAATACAATTGAATGAAGTTGTAATGAAACACAATGAACCATCAATGTATAAAGTAACATTCTTTGGTAATACAGTTAGTTTTAAAAACCTTATTAATGAAGACCAATTATCTGATTTGGTTTGGTTAAATAATTTTAATCATAGCGGTAATTTAACAAATGTAAAAGATGGCCTTGAAAATGGTTTAAACTTCACAATAGATTCTGTTGCTTATAATGATGCTGTAATATATCCTTTAATAGCTCATTCACAAAGCTATGTTTTTAATACATCAAGCAATATTAAATTATCTGGAACTGCTACTTCTTCAGCAAATGATAAACTTGTTGACACTTCAGAAAACTTTACAAATGTAGTTATTGTTGGTGACGTTGTTAAAAATACAACTACTAATTCAATAGCAGCAGTTACAGCAATAGATAGCAATACTGCAGTCACCTTGAGTTCTGACATTATGAGTAATGGTCAAAATTATATTATATATGATACAACAGGATTAAACATATGCAGTACAGGTTTTAAGCTTAACCAAAGAGGTGTGCTTCCTGAAGATTTGAAACCAGCTATATTAATAAAACATATAATAAAAGCTATTGAGCAACAATATAACATAACATTTAAAACAGGTGAGTTTTTAGATTCAGCTGTTATGAATAATTTGTTTATGTGGTTACATAGAGAAAAAGGAAAATTAATTAGTGCTGGTACTTGGGTTGGTAATAGCGATACTTATACTTGTACTGGTAATTGTACTGAGCTAACAAATACAGCAAACCTGTATGGTTATTTTACTTTAAATACTGGTGTATTCTTATGGAAAAAATATATTGATAGTAGCGTTACTGTAACAGAAGATGAAACAACAATTACTTTTGAAGTTGTGCCTGCTGGCGCATATACTGGTGTTGAATATGATTTAGAAATTGTACGCGCTAATAATTGGGAATCTTTTGCAATTAGTCAAAACAATTCAGGAACAAGTTCTGTTACGTTAGAAATTGGTACTGCAAATGGTTTAGATAATGATGTGCTTTTTGCTTATGATATTTTTAATGGTATTCAATGGGTAGGGAGATTAAGCTCTGAATCTTCTATACAGTTTCAAGCAAAATTCATTATTAATAGAAAAGTAAGTTTTGTAACTAATGATGGCACAACAACAACTTATAATAATACAGCAACTTTTACAAGTAGTTCTGCTGTTTTAGAACCTCAAGATAAATATGTTGTAATGACAGAACAGATGCCAAAATTAAAAGTTAAAGATTTTTTAAATGGTTTATTTAGACAATTTAATTTAACTGCTTTTACAAATTTTAATGGTGAAATAGTTGTTAAAACTTTAGATAGTTTTTATGCTGGTGGAGATACTTTTAATATAACTGAATTTGTTAAAACTGATGAACATACAGTTGGTGAAACAATTCCGTTTAGTGAAGTTGATTTTGAATACGCAGCACCAAAAAGCATTTTAGCAGAAACATTTTTTAATGCTAATAATCAAAAATATGGTGAATTAAATTATTTAAGTGATGCAAGTAAAAAAAGCATTTATCAAATTAAATTACCTTTTGAGCATATGTTGTTTGAAAGATTGCAAGACATAACAAGCGGTGCATTTACAGCTGTTCAAATTGGTAGTTTTTTAGATACTGAATTAAAACCAAGTATAGGTCAACCATTATTATTTTATGGAATATACCAAGAAAATGTATCTGCTGATTCTTGGATAAATTTTTTAGATAGTACAAGACCAGAAACTTATGGTGCTTTATGTCCAGTTGGAACAAATTACACTTTGCAAGATTATTGGATACCAAGTATGAACAATGAATTAGGAACAAGCACAACTGCTCCTGCATATAGTTTAAATTTTGGTAGCGAAATAAATACATATACACTTACTGATTATGGCGGTAATACAAATAGTTTATTTCAATTATATTATCAAAATTATATCACAAGAGTATTTAATAAAAGAACAAGAATATTTAAATTTTCAGCAATACTACCATTAAAAGTTTTATTGAATTTAACATTAGATGATTTAATTATTGTTGGAACAAGAGCTTATACAATTAATAAAATGACTACTAAATTACAAAGTGGAGAAACATCATTTGAATTATTAAACGAACCTACATGATGAAAACAATATTAGAAGCATTAGAATTTTGCAAAGAAAATAAATTATATGATAAACATATAAATATCGCATTAGGAATTAATAAAGTACCGATGACATTTAAAGAGGGTGTTCAACAAATTAAAATGAAGTATGGAAACTAAAATTATAGAAATACAGGTTAAAGATTCTGCAACTCCTGCTATAAATAAGATAAATAAAAACCTTGAAAAAACTGATAAGCAAGTAGCAAAAACTGGCAAGACAGCAAATAAATCTTTTGATGGTTTAAATAATACTTTAGGTTTTATGCCTAAATCTATACAAGGGGTTATAGGCGGTTTAAAGGCATTAAAAGTTGCTTTAATATCAACAGGTATTGGAGCATTAGTTGTTGCTGCTGGTTCTTTAGTAACTCTTTTTATATCTGCTACTAAAAAAGGTTCTGAGTTTGCTAAACAATTATCTACATTAAGAGCTGTTTCTGGAGCTTCAAATGAAGAAATGGAGGCGCTATCTGAGTCAGCAAAAAAGCTTGGTTCATCAACTCAATTTACAGCAGTAGAAGTTGCGCAACTACAAACAGAATATGCCAAACTTGGTAAAACAACACCTGAAATATTAGCTGCAACAGAAGCAACTCTTGATTTAGCTGCATCTTTGGAAGTAGGTTTGGCTGAAGCTGCAACGCTAGCTGGTTCTGTTGTTAATTCTTTTGGTTTACAAGCAAGCGATACGCAAAGGGTTGTTGATGTATTAGCTAAAAGTACAAGTTCTTCTTCTTTAGATTTTGGCTTGTTAACAGAATCTTTAAAGATGGCTGCTCCTATTGCAAGAGCTACTGGTAAATCAATAGAAGAAACCGCTGGATTGCTTGGTGTTTTGGCTGACAATGGTGTTAAGGGTAGTTTAGCAGGTACAGGGCTTAGTAAAGTAATGAGTGAGCTTAATAAAAAGGGGTTAACCTTTGAAGAAGCTTATAGCAAAGTAAATAATAGTACAGACAAACTAGGGGTTGCTCAAGAATTAGTTGGTGAAATTGGCGCAAAATCTCTTTTGAATTTAGCTAATAGTGAAGAAGCTATTAACAAATTAACAACAACTTTAGAAAACTCTGGTGGAGCTGCAAAAGCAATGGCAGAAATTCGACTTGATAATTTAGAGGGTGACACTACTAAATTAAGCTCTGCTTGGGAAGGTTTTTTATTATCATTAGAAGATGGTAATGGAATCTTTACACAAATATCAAGGGCTTTTATTCAAGGGTTAACAGCTATAATAAGTAGAATAACAAGTATGTCAAGAACTTTTGGCGCATTTACTGCTGAATTTGAAGCATCAACTGCCTTTTTTAAAACTTATGGTGTAGCTTTTAAATTAACTTTTACAAATTTTAAATTAGGTTTATTAGCAGTAAAAAAAATAATATCTGGAATACCTTTTATTGGTAAAGCAATAGATAAAAAACAACTTGATCAAGATGTAAAAAATATTAAAAACACTTACAGTCAATTAACAGCAGAAGCTGTTAAATTACAAAAAGATGCAGCAGCAAGACGTGAAGAAGGTACTTTTATGGAGAGGGTTGCTAATAGAATAAAAGTATCAGAAAATAAAATTGTACTTGATAAAATTGCAAAAGATGAAAAAGTAGCAGCAGATAAACAAGCGAAGTTAGATGAAGAAGCAATTAAAAAAAGAAAAGAAGCTTACGCAAAATTTTTAGCATTTAGAAATAAATTAGAAAAAAGACAAGAAGATTTTGATGATAAAACAGAAGAAGAAAAACTTGCAAGACAGAAAGAAAGAGATTTAAAAGAATTAGATGCTTTAAGGGCTTCAAGCAAAAAGAAAGCAGAAGCAAGATTATTAATTGATAAATTTTATTCTGATAAATTAATTGAGCTTGAAGAAAAAAGACAAGCTGTAATTGATAAAAAAGCAGAAGATGCAAGATTAGCAAAAGAAAAGAAAGAAGAAGCTGCAAGATTAGCAGCAGAAAAGAAAGCAGAAAATGAAAGGTTAGCAAAAGAGAAAAAAGATGCTGATGATTTAAAAAAGTTTTTAGAAACAAAAAAAGGTTTAGAAGATCAATATGCAAATAGTTTATTAAGCAACATAGAACAAGAACAAAATGCTGTTAAAAGTAAATATGATAATTTAATACAACAAGCTATTATTTATGGTGAAGACACTAAGATACTAGAAGAAGCAAGACAATCTGAATTAAAAGATATTGATGATAAATTTGCAGCAGAAAAAAAAGAAAACGAAAAACAATTAAATCAACAAAAGGTACAAGGCGTAATGGACACATTATCTGCAGTATCAAATATAGCGCAACTATTTGCTGGTGAAAGTGAGAAACAACAAAGGAAAGCATTTAAAATACAAAAAGCAGTATCAATATCGCAAACATTAATTAGCACAGCACAATCAGCAATTGATTCTTATAAATCGCTTGCTGGTATTCCTGTGGTTGGTCCTGTTTTAGGTGGTGCTGCCGCAGCCGCAGCAGTAACCGCTGGATTGTTACAAGTAAAAAGCATTAAAGAACAAAAATTTAATGGTGGCGGTACAAGCCCAAGCCCAAGCCCTGTATCTACTGGCGGAGGAGGTGGAGCATCTGCAAGTCAAGCGCCAAATTTTAACGTAGTAGGTCAATCAGGTTTTAATCAAGTGGCTGGAGCTTTAGGCAGTCAACCACCAGCACAAGCATTTGTAGTATCTGGAGATATAACAACCGCACAACAATTAGAAAATAACACAATACAACAAGCAACTTTTTAAAATAAAAAATAATGGATATAATAGAATTAATACTAGATGAGGATAGTGAAGGGTTAACTGGAATCGAAGCTGTGAGCATTGTTGAGATGCCAGCAATAGAATCTGACTTTGTAACACTATCAGAACAGGAAATAAAATTGGCAAAAATAGATGATGAAAAGCGACTGTTAATGGGAGCAGCTTTAATACCTAACAAACCAATATTTAGAAAGAATGGAGATAATACTTTTTACGTTTACTTTTCACAAAAAACAGTAAGGAGAGCAAGTGAATTGTTCTTTCAAAACAGTATGCAGAACAATGCAACCTTAGAACACGAAATGGAAATTAACAATTTAACTGTTGTTGAATCGTGGATTGTTGAAGATACTGAAATGGATAAATCTAAGAAGTACGGGTTAAATGTACCGAACGGTACTTGGATGATTTCAATGAAAGTTGAAAATGATGAAGTATGGAACGATTATGTGAAAACTGGTAAAGTAAAGGGCTTTAGCATTGAAGGGTTTTTTGCTGACAAAGCACAAGTAAGAAATGAAGATTTAAAAGCAGAGTTAGCAGCTATTGAAGAAGAAGAAGCTGAATTTATGCTAAGTAATATAAAAGCATTAATTAAAAAAGATAAAAGAACTAATTCAGGTAAAAGAACAGAATTAGAAACTTATAACGATTACCCGCAAGCTGTTAGTAATAATGCTAAAAAAGGTATAGAACTAAATGAAAAAGTTAATAATAAATGCGCAACTCAAGTTGGTAAAATAAGAGCGCAGCAATTAGCACAAAAAGAAAATATTAGTTTATCAACTTTAAAAAGAATGTATTCTTATTTATCAAGAGCGCAAGAGTATTATGATGAAGGAGATAAAGAAGCGTGTGGTACTATTAGTTATTTATTGTGGGGTGGTAAAGCTGGTTTAAAATGGTCAGGAAGTAAGTTAAAAGAACTTGGTGAAATTGATCTTTCTTCTATGGTAGTTGATGAAACCTTTGCAATAATTGATGATAGGTTAGCTTATAGCACGCGAGAAAAAGCAGAACAGATGGCTAAAAATATAGGTTGTAAAGGTTTTCATATACACGAGTTTGAAGATAAAGAATGGTATATGCCTTGCGAAAAACATATAATTGATGCTAAAAAAACTAAATCTCCTTGCTGGGATGGATATGAACAAAAGGGTTGGCAAACTATAAACGGAAAAAAAAGACCTAATTGCGTTAAAAAGAAATAATATGAAAAGTAAAAAATTTAAAACACCAAGTAATACATCGCCTAAAAATAGTAAGCGCGGTTGTATTTGTCCAGATGGTAAAAGATACAGCAGTAAATGTTGTGATGGAAGTTTGCAAGCTCAAGGTATTGGAAACATAACAAAAACACCATCTTAAAAAAAAAGTTGCAAAAAAATATAACAGTAAAGCTTTTCAAACGTTTATAGGTATATACTCAAATTATGAAAGCAAACGACATACTAAACAAAATAAAAAATATTGTTGGTGAAAAAGTTGAACTTTCTGAAAATAAAATTGAAATGGCTGAAATGGTTTTAGAAAATGGTACTGTACTTGTTGCAGAATCTTTTGAAGCTGGTGAATCTATATTTATAAAAACAGATGATGAGCAAGTTGCTTTACCTGTTGGTGAATATGAATTAGAAGAAGGCAAAATTTTAGTTGTTACAGAAGAAGGTTTGATTGACAGTATTAAAGAAGCTGCTGAAGAAGAAGAAGCAGTTGAAGAAGAAGAAACTGACTTAAAAGAAGAAGAAAAAGAAGAAATGAAATACGTTACTAAAGAAGAATTTGCAGTTGCTGTTGATGAAATCAAAGCAATGATTGAAGAAAAACTTGGTGACAAAGAAGAAATGAAGGAAGAAGTAATTGAAGAAACAAAAGAAGAACTTTCTGCTGTTGCTCCTGAACCTGTAAAACATAATCCTGAAGCTATAGTTGATAATAAAATAAATTTTAAAATATCAGCTAATAGAGTAAAAACAACTAGAGACAGGGTTTTTGATAAAATTTTTAACAATAATTAATAAATAAAAAATGGCTACAACCACTAACATAACTACAACGTATGCTGGAGAGTTTGCTGGAAAATACATTTCTAGTGCTTTACTTTCTGCAAACACTATTGATAAAGGAGGCATTGAAGTAATGCCAAATATCAAGTATAAATCTACAATGAAAAAAGTTGCTACTGATGCAAATGTAATTAAAAACGCTTCTTGTGATTTTGATGCAACTGCAACTGTAACTTTAACTGAAAGATTACTACAACCAGAGGAATTTCAAGTAAACTTACAATTTTGCAAGCAAGATTTCCAGTCGGATTGGGAAGCTGTTCAAATGGGAATTTCTGCTTTTGATAACTTACCACCAAAATTTTCAGATTTCATTATTGGCCACGTAGCTGGTTTAGTAGCTGAAAAAACTGAAAAAAATATTTGGGAAGGTGCTAATGCTAACGCTGGCGAATTTGATGGCCTTGTAACTTTAGCTTTAGCTGATGCTGATGTAATTGATGCACCAAACCACGCTGCTGTCACTGCTGCAAATGTTGTTGCACAATTAGGAGAAATTGTTGATTCAATTCCAGCTGCTCTTTATGGTAAAGAAGATGTACATATTTACATTTCACAAAACATTGCAAGAGCTTACGTAAGAGCTTTAGGTGGATTCGCTGCTACTAATAGTGGTGTTAATGCACAATCTCATATGTGGTACGGTGATGGCGCACTTTCTTTTGATGGTGTTAAATTATTCGTTGCTAATGGTCTTAATGACGATACAGCAATGGCTGCTCAAAGAAGTAACTTATATTTTGGTACTGGTTTACTAAATGATATGAATGAAGTTAAAGTTCTTGATATGGCTGACCTTGACGGAAGTCAGAACGTTAGAGTTGTAATGAGATATACAAGTGCTGTAAATTACGGAATAGGTTCTGATATTGTTCTTTACCACGCTTAAGAAATAAAATAATAACAAGGGGGCTGTAATGCTCCCTTAATTTAAATTAAAAACAAATGGCTTGCGATTTAACAAAAGGACGTAAAGTACCGTGTAAAGACGTAATTGGTGGTATAGTTAGAGCTTGGTTCGTTGACTTTGGCGACTTAGGAACTGTAACAAAAACTGCTGATGAAATTACTGATTTATCTGGAACATTTACTTGCTTTCAATACGATTTAAAAGGCACTAATTCACTTGAAACTGCAATAACCAGTTCAAGAGAAAACGGAACAACCTTTTTTGAAGAAACATTAACTTTAGGATTACCTAAATTATCTAAGGAAGATAACGTAGAATTGAAACTAATGGCATACGGAAGACCCCACATAGCTGTAGAAGACCGAAATGGAAATTTTATGCTTTGCGGTTTAGAACACGGAATGGATGTTACTGGTGGAACAATTGCTACAGGTACTGCTTTCGGTGATATGAGCGGTTACACTTTAACACTTACAGGACAAGAGCTTGAACCAGCTAACTTTATTGCTGGTGGAACTGCTGCTGACCCTTTTGCTGGAATGAGTTCTGCAACTGTTACCGTTACTGTGGGAACAAATAGTTAAAAAATACGCGATTAAATTAATTGTGTGATTCATAATATATAGTTTGATTGGAGAGGTGGGAGTGATTAACCACCTCTTTTTTTATTTAAAAATATGCAAATATTAACTACAAGTGGCGCACGAATTATTAACTTCATACCAAGAGAAACTATCTCAGGAAGTAAAACTTATAAATTAGTGATAAAGTCAGAAGCTCAAAATAAAGTTATTTTAACAGATAATGCAGCAACATTTTCTGAACTGGATTACTATTACCAATATTCAACTACACAAGCATTAGTTGAAAATAATTACTATACTATTACAATCACGAATACAACAGATAACGCAATAATTTTTAAAGATAAAATGTACTGTTCAGATCAAACGCTATCAGATTACTCAATCAGTAATGGGGTTTATATAGAACAAAGTACAGGAGATAACAAATTTGTATATTATGGATAACTTACACTTAATACAATTAAATCAATACGAGCGGCCAACAATTACAGAAGAAAGAAACAAGGACTGGGTTTCAATAGGTGATAATAATGATTATTACCAAAGTTTAATTAATGCTTATATGGACAGTACTACAAACAATGCTGTAATAAATAGTGTTGTTAATCAGATTTATGGTAAAGGATTAGATGCAACTGATTCATCGCAAAAACCAGAGCAATATGCTCAAATGAGAAGTTTAATAAAGCCGCACGATTTAAGAAATGTTTGTCAAGATTTAAAATTACTTGGCGAAGCTTCTTTTCAAATTACTTATAATGGTTCTAAAATATCAGCAATAACGCATTTTCCAAGAGAAACGCTAAGAGCTGAAAAAATGAATGATAAAGGTGAAGTAAAAAATTATTTTTATTCTGCTGATTGGTCAAAAGTTACTAAAAATACTAAACTAAAAAAGTTTCCTGTTTTCGGTAGTGGCGCACAAAATGAAATTTATATTATTAAAAGATATGTAACAGGTTTTTATTATTATTCACCTGCAGATTATAATACAGCTTATGCAACTCTTGAAAATGAAATTGCTTGTTATTTAATTAACGATACTCAAAATGGCTTCAGTGGTACAAAGGTTGTAAATTTTAACAATGGTGTGCCTGATCGCGAGAAACAATTAGCTATTAAAAATGATGTGATGAACAAGCTCACAGGCAGTTATGGAGAACGCGTAATTGTCGCATTTAACAATAATGCTGAAAGCAAAACAAGCGTTGAAAATATACCACTTGATAATGCACCGCAACATTATGAATATTTAAGTACAGAATGTTCAAGAAAGATTATGTTAACTCACAGAGTGACTTCACCTTTATTACTTGGGCTATCTTCTGCAAATGGTTTTTCTTCTAATGCTGATGAAATAGAGAATGCCTCACGACTTTTTAACAACGTTGTTATACAACCATACCAAAACCTTTTAATCGATTGCTTAGAAACGATTTTATCGGTTAATGATATTAGTTTAAATCTTTATTTTAAAACTATTGAACCGTTAGAGTTTATGGATTTAGAGAATGTAGAAGGTGAAGAAGCGGTTGAAGAACAAACAGGAATTAAGGACGAAGAAGAAGAAAATACAGAACTAGAGTTAATGGCTGCTAATGCTAAAAAAACTGCTTTAGATGAATTGATTGATTTAGGTGTTAATGAAAAAGATTTATTGCAAGAATATGAACTTGTACACAGCGAAGAAGTTGATTACGATTTAGAAGAAGAACTTGATTTTGTAGTTACTGAAATAAATAAAACTACTAAAAAAGAGTTTGCAAGCACAGGAAGTGCAAAACCTTATAGAGATAGCAAACAAGATGGTAAATCAAAAAAAGAAAGTGAAAAAGAAACTGAGTTTTTAGTTAGATATATGTATGACACAGCACCGAACCCAGCTCAAAGTTCAAGAGATTTTTGCGATAAAATGATAGCTGCTAAAAAAGTATATCGTAAAGAAGATATTATTGAAATGGGCAAAAAACCTGTTAATGCTGGCTTTGGAAAAGGAGGTTCTGATACATATTCAATTTGGTTATGGAAAGGCGGCGCAAGATGTAACCATAGATGGACAAGAAAGCTTTATGCTAAAAAAGGTGGCAGAAGTTTAGGCGAAGCAATAAGCACAACACAAGCTATTAAAAGAGGTTTTAAACCTCAAACAAATGCAAAGAAAGTATCTATTGCACCAAAAAATATGAAATATGCTGGATATACTGCCGCGTATTGGAATGAAAAAGGTTTTAAGAAATGAGTAAAGCACTATTTGTAACTAGACACGATATATCAGTTTTTACTGCTGCTAATGGTAATATAGATAATGATAAAATCTTACCATTTATAAACCAAGCGCAAGATATTCACATTCAAAATTATCTTGGAACAGATTTGTATAATAAAATACAAGCAGAGATTGTTGCTAATACATTAGTTGACCCATATTTATCTTTACTAAATGACTATATAAAAGATATGCTTTTACACTGGAGTTTAGTTGAATATTTACCTTATGCTGGTGTTAATATTGCTAATGGTGGTATATATACAAAGAATCCTGAAAATAGCACAGCATTAACAAAAGAACACGTTGACAGCTTAATTGAAAGAAGCAGAACAACAGCACAGTTTTACACAAATAGATTTATTGATTATATGACAAGTGGAATAGCACCTGCAAATTTTCCAGAATATTTCAGCAATACACAAGCGGATATGTATCCAGATGATGTTGCAGATTTTGGCGGTTGGGTACTTTAAAAAATAAAAAGAAATGAGTAATACTTGGGGGAAAGGTGCAGCAAATAACAACATAGGTTGGGGACAAGCTGCTGGTAGTGCAACTAATAATTGGGGTGAATCTCAAAAAACTAGTTATGCTGGACAAACTGATATTGTAGGCCTTATTGCTTTATCAATTTCTTATAGTGCTGATAATTATTGTGATGATAGTGGAAACACACCACAGCCAACAGTTAGTAATAATACAGGTTCAGGGACTTTTGCATCTACTGCTGGTCTTATAATTGATACAAATACTGGTGTTATAAATACTAATACATCAACTGCTGGTTCTTATGTTGTTACTTATACAGATACAGATGCAGATACCGCAACAGCTACTGTTGTAATACTTAATCTTGATAATGCTGCTTTTGCTTATTCTGCAAGTAGTTTTGAACCAACAGATGCAGACCCAACACCAACTATAACAGGTTTAACTGGCGGAACGTTTAGCGGAACTACAGGATTAGTAATTAATTCAACTACTGGTGAAATAGATTTAAGTGCTTCTACTGTTGCGAGTCATACTATTACTTATGATACTACTTCAAGTGGTTCAAGTGTTTGTCCAAATACATCTACTCAGACAGTAGATATTGCTTTGGCTAGTACTTCAAATGTGTACAGTATAAGCTGCGATGGAACAGATGATTACATTGATGCTGGCTTGTTAACAAATATGAGCGGAGCAACAGAATTTACTATTTCAGTTTGGTTTAAATATAATTGGCAAAATGCGTTTAAAAGTTTGTTCGGCAATAGAGATTCTACAAACATATTTAGGGGTGTAGGTCTTGAATTTGGTAGAAATCCAACTACAAAATTTGCAGCTTTTTATTTAACATCTTCTACTGGAACTGGAACTGTAGATTTCCCACCAAATACATTTACTACAAATCAATGGCATCATTTAGTAATTACTTATGATGGCACTACTGCGAAAGGATATGTTGATAATGGAACAGCTATAACATCATCTATTTCAGGTGCAACATTTACAGCTACTTCAAACTTTAACATAGGTAAAGACGCAACAAATGCAGGTGCAATAAGAGCAAATATTGATGAATTTGCAATCTGGAACACAGCTCTAACATCTACACAAGTATCGGAGATATACAACGCGAC
>Ga0209337_1000557_pt1 | contig 30184 bp, 35 predicted proteins | sample LinPmetageLP53_FD_184044 | JGI IMG/M metagenome (GOLD analysis project Ga0209337, IMG submission 184044) | Marine viral communities from the Pacific Ocean - LP-53 (SPAdes) (version 2) | ecosystem: Environmental > Aquatic > Marine > Oceanic | place: Pacific Ocean | collected 2010-02-08 | reverse complement strand
AAGTTCCACCAAGATTTCCAACTGGTCTTAAACCGAAAGGAGCTGCTGTTGCGGACATATACTGTCTCCTTCATATAAAAAAGTTAAAATTTATTTTTTATTTGCGTGTGCTTTTCTCTGGTCTGAGTACTGGCATACGTGGATCGGATTCTCTCATGTAATTATTATCAACGGCTGCCATTTGACTAGCAGTTTGCTGTCGATGATATTCCCTTCGAGCATCCATGTTTTCCTTTGAGTTCCTGCAAAGTAACAGTCCCCCAACCTCTACATTACCCTTAAATTTGGAATCTACGTCTGGTAAGACTTTAAGTTCTGGGTGATCTTCCAGTTTTACTGGCTCCCATCCTTCACGAAATTTAGAAGAAACATTAGTATTATCATTTTGACCAAGTGTTGATGTGCGAATCCAACGGAATTCTACTCCCTCTTGTGGATCGGGGTCTGGTAAAGCATTAGCTCGTTTCCAAGTTACCTTACGCTCTGATGATTCTCTTGTATCTACTGTGCGTGAATCTCGATTAGACATTATATTGATTCCTTCAATAGTTGCGCTGCATATTGTTCAGGTGTAACTCCCAGACGTTTAGCGAGTCCTATCTGGGTGGAGGTTAGCTGCACTTTGCGTGGTTTTTTTGCACTGCGATTTACCGGGGCAACCACGTTACCAGCAGATCGTTGAGGTGCTTCTACCTCTTCTGTCTCAACGATATGCTTGTCTTTGTTGAAATGATCTGGAAAGGCTTTTCCCATAGCATCATCAATTCTTCTATAATATTCTTCTGTATCTAACTTAGGATTTAATCCAGCTTTTACTAACTTTTGATGTACGCCCATTGCGTACCCTGTCATATCTTCATAATCCTCTTTTTGAAACCAATCATTATTAGATTCAAGCCACTCTTTGTCTCTGCCTGTTGGCGGCTGTACATATGGTTTGGTACGATCAGGTGTTTGAGTAGGAGTAGTAACTTCGTTTTCTACTGCCCGTACCGGAGGTTTATAATTATCAACTCTAAACTTTTCATTTTGAATTGAACTTAATTTTTCTTGTGCATCAACTAACTTGTCTGGATCTCCAGCTTCATAGGCTTCTTTGTATTCTTTCTTTGCCTCGCTTAACTGAGCTTCGACTCTTCCTTTAGCTTGCTCAACTAAAACACCCTCTCCATCATCAAGAGTTTTTCTTAGCTTTTTATTCTCTTCCATAAGTTTTTGTGTAGCTGTAACAGCTTCGTCACTTAAACGCTTTGCTTCTTCTTTTAACCTACGTTCTTCGTGATACTCATATTTTAATTGTTTAATTCTTTTCTGTACATCACCAGAATAAGTTTTAATTTCTTCGTCTTCTGGTATCTGTGGAGGTACGTTTTCATCTCTTTTTGGTTTATTTCTATCTTCTTCAGGTGTATCATCTACTACCTCAATCTCTACAGACTCGTCTTCCATATTAACTTCTTGTTCTATTTTTTCTGCTGTGTTTTCCATTATACCCTCGTATATTCTCTAGGATCATCAACCACAGCTTCAACTGTGTCATCGTTGATTAATCTAAATTCTTCACCTCTGAGCTTAAACCTTGTTCCAGAATATGATCTGAATATTACAAAATCACCTTCTTTACAGTACGGTCCATCTGGAAACTTTTCTGCATCATTATATGCAGCTTTTCCCAAAGCTATGACCAATCCTATAATAGAAGCTGTCTGCTCCATTCCTTTTAATTTGTCTGGAATAATAACACCACCACTAGTTTTTTCTTCTAACTTTGGTATTGCTATTAGTAATTTATAACCCTGTGGTTCAGGTAGTTTACGAGTAGTATCTTCGTCTAGTTTTATTTTTTCTGCAGAGTACATCTCTGTTCCTTTTTGCAGTGATTTAGGTTCACAGTAACCTTGCAGACTCAATGTCTGAAATATCGTTATTTTAAATATACACAACTATTGACTAATTGGGAAGGGCTAATCATCAATAAATCTTTTTTCGGATTCCTGCAACAATTCTCTTGCAATTGACAAACCTTCGATTTTTCCAACAAGTCTTTGATATTCCTCGAAGTTATTAGGTCTGCCGGATGAAAGATAGTCAGAGATAACATTCATTTCCTCCTGTACTTTTTTAATAATTGCTGTAAATAAAGTTTCATTTTTACTCATTTGATAATTCTTTTGCCAAGTCTATTGCTATCTTGGTGCCTTCTGCAACAGCCTCTTTTTGAATCTTCTCAGATTGAATTTTAGCGTCTGAAGCGCTTTTTGTAAGGGCAACACCAAGCCTCGCACCCTCTCTCTTGTTTTCAGACTCCAATCTTTTGCCTTGATTTTTATCATTCATCATCGCTTTCTGAGCATCAAGTTCCAACTTAGCTATGTCCATTTGTTTTTTATGTTCTAGCTCTTGCTCTTTGATTGCCAACTCTCTCTGTTGTATTTGAGTCAAAGGATCTTGTTGCTGCTTTTTTGCTGCTTCTTGTTGTGCTTCAGCATTGTTTGATTTTAATAGCTTTTCCGCTGCTGCTGCGGTAAGCCTTGACAACTCTTCTTCTGCGTCTTCTGGTAATGGTTTATCTTCATTAGGCATTGCAACACCAAGATTCTTCTCAATCTCTTTTCTGTATTGAAATGCTACATGTTCTGTTATATGAGCTGCCAAAGCTGCTTGTATTGCGCCTGCAAAAGGAGACTGACCTACAATCTCTTTTATCTTTGGATCATTAGCTGCAGCTAAGTGAACTCTTATATGTGCCTCATGATCTTGATACTTAAACGCTTTTACTGGCTCTTGTTTTAACATAGCCATGTTTTCTGTAACTGGATCTGCAGGTTTAATATCTTCTGGCAGTTTAATTATTGAGCTTGCATCCTGTATACCTAGAACCTCAAGCATCTGTCTGTGTAGTTTACCCATATCATAAAGTTGTGGAGCTTGCTGTGCTAGTTGTAACGCAGCTTGATACTGCATAACTCTTTGTGACATTGTTGCTGCATTAGGATCAGATACTGGTATAACATCTATACGATTATCAAAGTCTTTTGTTCTTGAGAACTCACCTTCCATCTCATATGCATACTTGTCATCCATGTAATCTCTGATAACAGAAGCAAGTAATCTTAACTCATTCTTTAAGGCGGCATGAAGTCTAGCCTGTACACCAGACATAACTTTCATGGATCTTTCCATTAGAGCAAGTGTTGTTCCTACAGGAGCTTGGGCGTTAATGTCCCCAACCTGTATATCGGCTACCGATCCTATTCTTCTTCCTTCGTCAACGATGTTTCCGAGTAACTGGTACAATACCGATGACGGTTCTTTGTAAGGAATGAAAGTAATAGCATCACGGATGGCACCACCCGGGACATCAACGTCACGGAACTCACCCGGCATGAGAGGCGAATCATCACCTTTGATACGAAGACCCCTAGCTTTAAGACCAGCAGGCAAATTCGACAACGTACCGGCATCGATAAGTTGTCTGAGGATTGAGGTTGCACTTTTGGCAAGTCCCCCGATGAGGTGTATAAGTCCTGTACCGTAAAAGCCCAACCCGGGGAGATACCTGTAGTGGACAAAGTATTGTCGCTTCTTTTTCTTTTTGTCATCTTCGTAGTAATTCCTTCTTATTGATAATATCTCTCTTGATGATTTATCTATGGTAACTACATAAGGCCTTGCTACACCGTCTTCTTCATCAAACGGTTCTGGCATTTCCATATCTACATGCATCTCAAGGAGAGTATGTCTGTCATCATCTTCAATAGTGGCTGTTTCTCCATCTAATTCATCATATTTTTCTTTTATATCTGACATGTCAGGCTCTGGATCTGGCAACTCTATGTCACGATAAAATCCATTATTCTGTAGTTTTACAATATCATTCGATGTTTTCTTCATTACATGTGTGTATCTTTCACATGTCATAAGATCAGATGCACCATATGAAACGACAAAATCTTCTGCCGGTACAAACATTGCACATGGTCTTTCCATAATTGGATCATAATAAACTTTCTTAAAAGCAGATCCTGCTAATGGTAGCTTGAATAACATCTGTTCTGTTTCGTCACGATATTCTGTCATCTCTTCTGTTAAAAGATAATTCATTTCATTCTCAACTCTAAGAGCCTGTTCTGTTTTTTCTACAGACATCTTGCCAAGTATCTTAGTTCTTACTGGACCAGAGGCAGGATATATTTCTCCCATAGCCTGTGCTTGGAATCTGACTATTGATTCTGTAAGTATTGGATGGAATACACCAGAGGACCCAGCCCACGGCTGTTGCCTTTCTTCTATTTTCATTCCAAGAAGATCAAGTCCTTTAACATAACTCTTTGCCCACTCACTTCTTGATTGTCTGTCTGAATTAAAATTTGATATAAGTTCTGAGGCTATTTCATTTAAATCGTTTTCTTCTATCTCTTCAGCTAGGTTTCTATCAAACTCGCCACCCATTATCTCTTCAACTTGGTCTCCAGTAAAATCAATAATCATTCCTCCATCTTCTGTTTCAACTGATACAGAATCAGGGTTTTCGACTTCAATGCTAATATCAGGTTGAGGTTCTGACATTTCCTTAAATGAAGGTCCCGGTGTCATAATTTTTTCTACTGCCATTTCATGCTCCTATTTAAAGTAGCGCAATTGTTTTTAGGATTATAAATATATTCAGACTTATGTTTACCTGATCGTATAACAGCTCTATCAATAGCTCTTTCTTCTGCAGTCATATAATTTCTTTCCATACCCTTTTTTGTGAGATTTTCAGTTCCCGGATATAACATACCACGATCTTGTAAAATTTTTATAGCTATTTTTCTATCTCCAACCTGCGCTGATAGTCTATCTATTAATTGATTCCTGCCCATATACTCTTCTGTTTGAATAGCCATTAATAATACTCCACTGGTCTTCTATATTTGGGTTCATCATCCCAATCATCCATTGTGGTCCTTATCCAGCCACCTTGTCTGAATCTTAACAGTGCTTGTGTGGTTGAGTCAACCAAGTCATCATGATCACCTGCAGGAAATGCTGCACATTCTTCCACAACTTCTTCTGCCCATCTTGTTGGTGGACACCAAACTACACCACTTGCAAATAGATCAGTAACACTGTTTACCCTAGCTATCTTATCCTGTCCACGGCTCGGTGTAAACTCTGTTACTGGTATTCCCATAGCTCTAAGTTCAAAAATCAAAGGAGATCCTGCAGCTTTTGCCTCAACAATCATCTGATCTGGCTCAAATTCCCAGTATTTATCATAAGCTGCACGTTTTAATTCTGGAAATTCTAACTTTTCTTTGTATGCATCGATTAAAATTAGGTTTGGGCGCTCATTTCCGTCATCGTCAGGGTGGTAAAAGATACCCCAAGTAGTACATGCACTATAATCTGCTCTTTGTGTCTTTAAAAACGCTGTATCCCACGATTGTATGATTGAATCACAAGCCGGAAGGTCTTCTCCCTCCCATTCCTGCCACCATTCTCTCTTAATTAGAGCGCCTTCCTCTGATGTAGGGTCCTGTTGGTACTGTGCGTTCCATTTTGCCACTGGTAATTCAGCTTTTAAGGCATCAAGCTCTTCTCTTTTCCAAAATTCAGGCCATAAAGTCTTATTTGAAGGCAATATTGCAGGTAATTGTATAACTTCCCACTCATTTGATCCTTCTCTTTCAATAGATTTGTTAACAATCTGACCTGTAAGGTCCCTTTTAGACCATCTAGTCATCACAAGTATGATTGCACCACCCGGTTGCAGTCTCTGACGAGGTCCAGAAGTGTACCATTCGTAAACTTTGTTATAAACATCAGGATTATATTCACCCATTGTGGCTTCTTGCTCTGAATGTGGGTCATCAATGATAAGAATATCAGCACCTTTACCTGTAACAGCACCACCAACACCAATAGCGAAGTAATCACCACGCTTATTTGTGTTCCATCTACCTGCCGCTTTACTGTCTGTGGATAATTCTATACCGGGAAATACATCTTGGAAGTCTTGATTTTGTATTAGGTTACGAACCTTTCTACCAAAGCCAACTGATAGCTCTGCTGTGTGTGCTGTCTGTATAACTTTCTTTTCTGGATACCTACCCAAGAACCATGCAGGAAAAAGATAACTTGCAAACTCTGACTTGGTATGACGGGGTGGCATATTGATAATCAATCTTTTTAAATCACCCCGGGCCACTCTCTCAAAAGCCTGTGCCATTACTTCATGATGCTTGCCATGAATGAAACTAGGCCACATAAGTTTAACAAAAGGAAGAAACTCATCTCTTGCTTCTTCTCTCTGTTTTACTTTTTCATACTCTTCTACAAGAGCAAGTATTTCTTTTTGTTGTTCTGGAGGTAGCTGACCAATCTTATCAAGATTGTTTTTTAAAATATGAGAAAGCTCATTCATTACTATTCCTAAAATCAGGCGGCCTGCTCTCAACTATCTTCTTTGCCAACTCAATCATCCATAAAGATTCTTTAGTATCGGTAGAAGACGAAACATGCAAAACTCTGTCACCATTACTGTCAGTGGTCCAACCAATTATAAGAGAATCTTCTAATTCGTATTCATCTAAAATTTCAAGAGACTGTCTGTAATCATCTAAAGTTACAATATTGTCTGACAATTAATTGTTCCTTTGTAATATTTATAAATGCTGTTATATATATAACTTATATATATAAACTTCTATAGTATATATATAACCTTCTATCGAATATCTATATATATTAACAAATATAATTTTTTATATATTATTTGAATATAAATTGCAATAGTAAAAGAATCATATAGGCAATATATTTTAAAGTTTATATTATGTTACTTACAGAAACCTCTACAGATATTTAAAAGGGGTGACCCCTTGTCAAAATTTATTATTCTAGTGTGCAAAACTAACATACTAGCATGTCTAGCCACTACGCATACACCGGTGGTTGGGGGTAGGTGGGGTTAAGGTAGGCTAGAAAAAAAATTAGACCAACCACTCTGATTAAATAATCTATCGTTCATAGCTGTCAATAATCTATCGTAGCTAGGTGTAAAACTTTACGTAAATTTTTACTTGGATATTATACTGTTGAGCCTCTTTAATAATTCACTTTCTATTTCTGTAGAAGATCTGTCTCTATTGTCATCCACCTTTAAAACGTCAGTAAATAAGCCAAGATTTTTTCCAAGCATCTCAAGTGCCTTTAGTCTTGTTGCCTCATTGATAGATACATCGTCTGCCATTGCCTCTATCTTGTTTAATATTACGTCTGTTCGTTTGACGTCGTTCATCCTATTAAGTGACATTTTATTGTCTAATAAGTGATCCACAAATATCCTTATATTATCCTTTGATCTTAATCTACTTGCCAACATTCTAAGAGTATTTGGTTTAATATCTTTACTAACATTATAGTTGTTACGATATGCCTCAATTAATGTCATACCTTTTTCGCCATTTTTACCTACAATGTCGATGCAGAAACCTCGCATTTTTTCTGTCAGATCCCCACCAATAACATTAGATTTTTTACTCTTGTTATTATGGCTGTCGTTATCACTAACCAATTTTAATTTAGGTTTATCTTCTTTTTTATCTGTCATTTTTAATCCTCAAAAGTTTATGTAAAGTTTTCATATCGTCTTAATAATTCCTGCGACCTATAGCCATCATAACATTTTAATATCTTTGGTTGTAGTCTCATTTAGTGAAATATTAATTGCTGTCGATTTAAGCCTCATACAGCACGTATAATATATTATGCTGTATTGCTATCTAAAAATGAGTTTCAGAGTTTTTGTTCTCCACATTGAGTTACAGAAGATATTGTCTCTGTAGATAAAATAATGTCTCTCTAAGCAATATAATAACAACTTAGGGTTTGACAGCTATATTCCTACGTGGTACGAAGAGGAGAGATTTTGAATTTCAAAATTTTTTAAGATTACAGCCTCTGTTTGGCAACTTGTTTGAACTGTAGAACAAACATCCCTTTCTGACCTACATGGGAAACTAGGCATTAAGGAAAGCAACTGAAAGAATGTAGGTTGTGAGTACCTAGAAAGGCAAGAGTGATACAGCCCCCACAATTCAGTCTGATGAGGACAGCGATATGGGCTAGTAGTTTCACACGAGTTACCAAGCAGATGCTGTGTCTTTTCAAATCAATCAATCAATCAATCAATTAACATGGAGAACCATATGTATAAGAAATTAAATCAAGACGAAATCAAGTTACTAAAACTTTTATCTGATGCCTATAACTTTGGAAATATTGCTGACGTAAATTGTACCTTTGCAAATGAGGATGGATCAACTGCTAAGTTAAAAGGCAACTATGAAACAATGGATATGGTCAACGAATTAGATCCAAGATTAGTTTCTCAAATTTGTAATCCAATATCTAAGGTTATAGCATCTATAATTGGTCAAGAGTTACATGATCATTGGATCAATGGATCAAACTACGATGTAGATTGGTTAATTGAAATAACAAATAGTGAAGATGATGATTATGTTGAAAGCGATGATCCCTATATTCCAAGCATACATGACGATCAATTCACAGCCTAGCTGACGAGACCTAATGAGGTCGAAACCTAGAGCAGTATTTACTGCTCTTTGTACTAGGATAAAACAACAATTAACCGGAGTACCATATGCCTAATAGAGACATAAATTTATCATATCATAAGTATGATTATTCTAAAAAAGAGACTACTGCCCATACAAATACAATCAAAAAAATGGTTCGTAAATGTATGAACCATCTCAAGAAAAAAGAATACGAGTTAAACATTACATCTAAGGATGTAGATAGAGCAGTAGATGTAACTAAAGTTGTTAACTCTAAAAGATCCGGTGCAACAAATGCCGGTGCTAGGAGTATTCAAATTAATCTTAGTTATTGGCAACACCTAGATGAAGAACATTTTCATACAGAATATGCAAGTTACAATAATGATCCACAGATAGGGGGCAGAAAATGCCTTAAACTAGATCATGCTTATCTGATGAGTGTTAGTCATGAGGTCAGCCATCATGTTCAATATGCAAGAGCCAAGCATGTGAATAGATTTAAGACAACTTATAGAAAGCCACATGGAGATTGTTTTAAGGCAATCTATAGGTATTTAAGAAGAGACCTAGTTAATCCTATTATAGAAAAGGACATACTAGAAAAAAACCAACCTAAACAATCTGTAAAAGAGGAGACTATAATGCAGAAAAATAAAGTAATAATATCTAGTGATATAAAGAAACAAATGGCATCTCAAGAGGCACAGCACACGTTGCTAAAGGGATCTAACAAAGCACAATCAGAGGCTATGAGTGCCATAAGAGTTGATCAGTATGCAGAGGGAGTAGTAATAGTCCATGCATTGCCTAGAACTGATACCGGTAATCTTTTAGAGGATCATTCAAACGAGATCCTAACTATACTTGAGACAGAGATTAATATGTCTAGAACACAAGCAGAATTGTTTAAGAGAAATATAACTCTTTTCTCAAATAAACATAAAGATGAGATACCATCTAGCAATCTGACAAAAACTTTCGTGTTAGATATGTTCGAGAAATTAGATCTTAAATCTCAAGCTAAGATCCTTGCCCATAATAAAGGCGAGGATGTTAAGACACCTTTGGACACAATCATCGATAAGTTGGTAGGTCTAAAGACCAAGACCGGTAAGCAAAGGGATGGTCTTATCATGACACAAGCTGACCTAGATGATTTCAAAGTGAGATTAATCAATAGGTTTGAGATTGCAGACAAAGGCAGAAAGGCAATCGATGAGGCAGAGGAAGAGCAGTCAGTAGTTGACGATGTTACTGAGGCTTTACTTGCCTAAACTAATGCACAAATTGACACAGATCTATATGGTCTGTGTCTGCTTGTTCATTGGATGTACTATCATCATGGACTACAACGACAATAATAGAGGAGATAAAATTGTCACAAAAATATAAAGAAATAATTGCACCTAGTGATTATGAGACTAGTTATCCACAAATCAATCAAGCTGTGGAAAACTTTATTCAAGACCAATTACAAGATTATACTAATGATCAAGTAATTAAAAAAGTAATACAGCAATATGGAAAACAATACGAAAACCTAGCTGTATCAATATTAAATAAATTTAAACAACAATCTTTATAAGGAGACTATGAAATGAGAATTTCAGATATAAGAAATGCTATTCAAGGAATGTTAATTCATAACTTTAAAACTGTTCAAGGTGGTCGTAAAGATCAGCTTGTTATCCCTTATGTTGAGGGAGGTGTTGGCGAGGGTAAAACTACTTGTGTCAATTCATTAACTACTGACGAACTTATCTTAAAAACTTGTAGAGAATTATTTGGTTACAAGGAAGATAAGCTAGGCTTTATTAACTTTGGTTTACCACAGTTTGATCCATCAGAGATTGCCGGTTGGCTTGTACCATCTAAGGATGGGCAAAGCATGAACAGATTAAGACCTAATTTCATGCCTACTGATGGCTGTGGTATTATCTTTGTTGATGAGGTTGCCCAAGCTACATTAATGGCTCACAACATCTTTGGTCAGCTAGTCGATGAACGTAGATTAGGAGATCACTATCTACCGGATGGATGGATGGTTGTAGGTGCTGGGAATAGACTGTCTGATCGTGCCGGATCTAATAAGCTACCATCACAGCTTAGAGATAGATTTACATATCTTAGCCTTGAGATAAACCTCGATGATCTACTGCATTACTATGCATCTAACAATGTGGATCACAGATTGAGTTCATGGCTAAAGTTTGATGATCAGCATCTATATAACTTTGATGTTTCAGCTAATAGTAATTGCACACCTAGATCTGTTGAAAGAGCCGGTGTACTTTTAAATCTTGGTTTCGACAGCACCACTTTAAGAGGTGTTCTTGAGGGGCAGATTGGAGAGACAGCATCAGCTAGTTTGATTGCTCATATAAAGCTACATGACAAACTGCCGGACTTTGACAGAATTGTTAATGATCCGGATGGTACAGAGATACCGGAAGATCGTGGAGTTCTTTATGCCTTATGTGGTTCATTAGCTTTCAAGATGAACATGACCAACTGTGCAAGTATTCTTAAATACATTCAGAGAATACCGGAGCAAGAGTTCATGGCTTTCATGCTTAAAGATGCTGTAACAAGAAACAAAACTCTTGTCACCAACCAAGCTATGAAACAAGTTTTAGGATCTAAAGGTAATCTGAAAGATCTATTACTTTAAAACTAATACTCTAAGGCACGAGAGACCCATCGTGCCTTAGACAAAAACTTTACGTAAACTTTTTTTGGAGACTTTAATGCAAAACTTAAAATTAGAAGATAAATTCTCAAAGGTTAGAATTCAATTACTATGGGATAAAGATGACAAAGGTCATGCCTTTTATGGGATCGTATTAGTCAAGATGAAGATCATTGAGAAAAATGAAATAGATACATTCGCAACTGATGGCAAAGATATTTTCTTTAATAGAGATTATGCTGACAGCTTATCCTTTGAGCAGTTAAAGGGTGTTATCGTTCATGAGGTAAAACATCGTGGTCTAAAGCATCATATCAGACAGCAAAAAAGAGATGCTGAGATATGGAACATCGCATGTGATCTATCTATTAATCCTATAATTAAAAACTCCGGTTTAACTTTACCGGATGGTGGGTTGTTTGATCCTCAGTTTATAGGTTGGAGTAGTGAAAAGATTTACAATACTATTGCTCCACAGATCCAAGCTAAAAAGAAACAGCAACAGCAACAGCAACAAGGTCAAAGTGGAGATGGTCAGTCATCAGATGATGGAGATCCTACTTGGTTACAGCCTCAGTCATGGGGCAATATTGAGGGCAATGTTACTGATGGCATGTCTCCGGCTGAGATAAAAGCTGAAGAGGCTGACGTAAATGAAGAGATCTTCCAAGCTGTAAGACAAGCTAAAGAAAGAGGAACCATTCCGGCAGAGGTTAAGCAAATGGTCGAGGTCATGAAGAGATCTGAGATTAATTGGCAAGACGTTGTTGAAAGGCATGTTGAGGGCGATAATCCTCACGACTTTTCATATAGAAAAATGCACAGAAAGTTTTTCTACAGTCATGCAATAGTTGCCCCTACCATAGAAAGTTATGGTGTTGGTCATGTTGTTGTTGGAGTGGATAGTTCCGGATCTGTATCAGATAGAGAGTTACAGTATTTTCTAGGTGGTCTTAATGCTTTGTCATTAGAACTTAAACCTAAATCAGTAACTGTCATTACTTGCGACAGCAAAATACAAAACGTCTACAAGCATGAGCAAGGAGACGAGATAACTAAGATCAGATGTAATGGGCGAGGTGGTACATGTGTCATGCCGGTGTTTGATTACATCAAAGAAAATGATCTTGAGGTAGACAGTTTTATTTATTTTACTGATATGGGTATCTTTGACTTTCCAAAACAAGAGATGCCTTATCCGGTATTATGGGTAAGTACAGACCTACATGCTAACAAAGCACCTATAGGTCAAACAACATATTTAAAAGTGGCTTAATGCTACTTTTGGATAAATACGAGGCTCTAGGATGGTCACACAGAGGCGAAACAATATCGTCATGTGTGATTGTACCTAGTAATTTCAATCAAACTACTATCATTATATGAGGAGACAAGAATGATATTTTTAAACAAAGGATCTATCCAAGATCCAAAGTCTGAACAATTTTCAGATCATAATGTACTAACAAGTTATTTAAACTTTTTAGATTATGGCTACAAATCATTTGGTTTAACAGAAATGCAAAAGGTTCATTTATTAAATCATGGTAAAGGCTCAACTCGTAACAGTATATTATCTCAAGAAGAAAAGGATAAATTGAGAACTTTTACTTATCACAGACAGCATTATGTAAATCATGGATTAGACAGCATACATGTATGTGGTAAGGCTGTTCAAGATTTGAGAAAATCACGTAAAACTAAAAGTGCTATTTACTCAAACAAAATTGAGGGCAAAAGAGTATTCAAAAAAGAAAGAGAATATTCTCATGGTTTCTTTAATGGTCAGACTATTAACTCAAAATATTCTTACATAACTAAAATGTTTTCTCATAAATGGTGGGATGACAATCAGTCTAGAACAAATGTAAAGATAGAATGTAATGCATTAGCTAGAGATACGAAAATAGTGCCATCAGAAATAACTAGATCTTCAAGTTATCAATATTATAACCATCACAATGAAATAAACATATCTCCATCTTGGTTTAGAAATGTTTATATGAAAGGTTTGACAACAACTATATACAAAAGCAGAACAGCATTTGTTGCTAGTGCCAAACCTAATCCAATAGAAAGATTAAAAGCTAATGGGTTAGATGTTTACAAAGTTGATCTAATAACTTGTCATGATGGCTTAATATCTTTGGTAAAAGATCTTTGGTACATAGTCTATGAAAGTAAACCATTGGAAATGATTGAGGCTCACAACGATTTTGGTGGCAATGTTCCTATGAGAGGTGGCTCTGACGATGAAAAAGCCGGTTTAAAAAACAATATCGTTTATCATCCGGCTGAGACTATCAACTGTGCCTCTGACAATTTTAGAAGAGCAGAAAACGTCATGAGTGGCAGAGTTCAGAAAAACTTACTTAATGCGATGGGAGTTTAATATGTTGCAAAGTAAAATGTTACACAATCGTATGGCTGATTATTTTAATAATCAAATAGTTAGATTAGTTCACAACTACTACCATGATGGATCTGTTAGGGTTCATCATGGAATAATAAAATACAATAAAAATCATGTAAGTGATGACATTGTAGAAATAACGAACATTAAAACTAAAATTGGTAGTGGGATCAGAATTGATCTTGGATCTATCAATATAAAAAGTGGCAATAAAAATGTTCATTTAACTTATGAAGATTATAAAAAATATGAAAGGGAGAATGTATATGCTAAATGAAAACTTTAATGTTGAAAAAATGTTTGGTCTCGATGCTTATGAGGAAAAATATGGAGTTACACCTCAAGAGCAAACTGACGAAATATTATTTCATCAATTAGACGAGGTGGGTGCATTTATAAATAGAAATGCATCTACTGTTTCTGAAATTAATTACATAATATTTTTTAAAATATTCCAAGAACTAAATGAAAGGGAGAAATTTAATGAGAAATAATCCAAACGATTTGGCAAATCAATTAGTTGCTGAAAAAATAAAAATTATAAATAAGATTAAGACATGGCTCAATGGAGAAATATCTGATGTTCGATCTAATGATCATGATGATGATGTGGATAGCAGAGAATTAGGTATTCTTGATGGCAGATACGAATGTGCTGACAGTTTATTGGAAAAAATAAAAGAATGGGAGAATGAATAATGAATAGACTAGATGCCTTTCTCTTATTCCTTATGGGTGCATGTGTTATGACAATGGCTCTTGTTACATTGGCAGATCCAAATGGTTACTACATGCAAACTGTAGGAAGAATTTTCTTTACTCTAACAATAGGATCTTTAGGCTTAACTATGATCTTAATTGGAGTTACGAAAATGATTTTTAAAAGAACAGAATAGGGGGAAGAGACACTCCTTTCCGGTGGGCAAAAGTGGATGCCTAGAGTTTATTTATTTTCTCTCAGCCGAAATGCTATACATCCCTAAATAGCCGTTCCCCCAAAAATATTTTTTGAAACAGCTATCATGGGCAAAACTGAAGTCTCTTTTAAATTATGGTAAGTCAATGTATGGAAAGCCACAAACAAAGGCTCTTAGAGCCTTGTACAGAGGGGGAAAGGTTCTCCTCTGTACGAATACTAACAATCAAATCAACTTCTCTATATCAAGAGTATACACTTATAAAAAGGAAATCTTATGAATAAAATTAAAAAAAATGGTCACAGTAGTACCTATGAATTTTTAAATAAAGACGTTAAAAATGCACACAAAGATCTTGTGGAACGTAATAAAAAAATGACACCTCAAGAACTAGGTATGGATGAAAAATTTGAAGATAGTCCTATGGGATTATGGGAATGTAACAATGATGTTGGTAAAGTTATAACTGTTCCAACATCTGCTAGTGCGATAAGATCAAACGTAGGATCAAGTCTTGCTGACGTATCAGATCGCAATATGAATAATCATGTTAAATATATAAAAAGAAAAGAAAGAGAAAAAAATAACGCTAAATGTAAGCACTAAGAACCACAGAGTAAAACTTTACGTAAACTTTTTAAATTAAAAGAGCCAATCGAGGAGACGATTGGCTCTTAAATGTGTAGCATAATAGTGTGAGAAAACACTATGGAGTAAATGTCTTACTCAAAATATTAATAATCCCCCCCAAACTAATAGTCAACTGTTTCCCCAAAATTTATAAAATTTTTCTACGTGACGGCATATAAAATCAAAGTTGCCCTCAATCTCAATCCAACTACTTTCCCATTTCGTGATTTCTTTATCGTTAATAATTTTTTTTAGAATTGTGTCTGCTGTTTTGTTGCCAGTATCTTTTACGTATGAGAAACAATCCAAAACTTTTCTTCTTAAAATAATACTATTGTCACTAGAGCCATCGTATCTAGATGTAATTCTAGGATTATAATTAGATGCCTTAACACCTACAAAACCAGCCTTACAAAAGTCAGAGTAAAATCTATCTAATATTTTATAATTATCTAATGATATACTATCATGCATCAACAACTTATCTAAGCAAGTTTGATCTAAAATCTTAATCCTTGCCTTGTTAGTATTGCCAATAAACTCTGCTTTAGCAGTATGCTGTCCACAGTATACACCTATCCCATTCTCTTTTTTTTCACTTTTTTTAGAAATCGATGTCTTTATATTCTTGTGGTTCATAATAGTTTTTTAATGTTTTTTGCTTTGGTTTAGGTTTTAACATACTTGATGCCTCTGATATGGCAACGTATCTAGATGTTATCTTATCATATTCTATTTCACAATCCCCAATAGCACCAACCCACGAAAATCTACATTTCCAAATTAATATTTGACTAACATTACTTTCTGATGGCTTTGGTCTATGAACAGTTAATCCAACATCTGATTTACTAAAGAAACTTGCAGATCCGGCTATGTCATATCCTTTTGGTGGTGGTACTGTTCCATCGTCTCTTCTCATCATTTTGGTAGGATGGGCAACAAACCAAATATGTATTCCATGTGCTTGAGCAAAAACTCTTAACTTAGTGAGCATATCAGAAATCCAATCTGTTTCTGATGTTGTTAAGTCTTTTGCTATATAGTTGTAGGGATCTATTACACAGCCTCTTATTCCAAATCTTAATACAGCAGTTTTTAATCTTTCTAAAATGCTGTCCAACGTGGATAGAGATCCATCTGCTTGATACAAAAAACAAAAATTTTCAGAAACAAACTTTTTTCCTATTTCTAAATCGTGTGTAGAAATTCTTGGTGTCATGCCACTAAAAAAAGGTTTACCAATATATTTACTTATCAACTTTGCTATGTGTATTCTTGGCTCATTCTCGAAAGAACAAACACCAAATTTCCATCCCTTTTCTTTTGCAATGTTTATCATTATCTGATCAACAAATTCTGATTTACCGGATGATGGATGACCGGTCACTACTGTTAATTGCCCCTCTACAATCGTGTACAACTCATCTACATCCTTGTAGCCGGTACTAACCCCACTACCTACACCATTCTCATAAATCTCATCAACTTGCTCATAAAAATGATTGGCATCATAAAGACCTGAAACCGGATAGGGTATAGGATTATTTATTATTTCTTTTAATTTTTCTTTGCCATGTTTGATTAATATTTCGTTGGCATCTTTACAATCCTTTGGATAAACTATCTTAAAACATTTATCCTTACCAATTCTTCTAGCAATCTCTTCTTCCATAGCTTGACCGGCTTGGTCATTATCCATAGCTATAATTACTTTTTTACACGTATCTAGCTTTTCTTTTGAGTTCCAAATAAATTTAAATTTGTTATCTTCTCTTGGATCTATTTTTCCATCAATAACTTTCATAACAGCACCATGAGGTATTGATATACTGTTATTAAGTCCTATCTCAATAAACGAGAGGCAATCCATTTCCCCCTCGCAAATAATTATTTCTTCTTCTTTATCTAAGTTATCTATATTGTAAAACTTAGATGCCTTACCAAAACTAGAAAACCCTTTATCCGGAAAAGATCTTACCTTTGCAAATTGATACAGTCCTTTTTGATTTTGATATGGAAAAACCAAACACGTTGTATCTTTTTTTACTGATCCTATGTATTGCCTAGTAAATTTTACACCGGCTTTGTCTGCTGTGTCTTTTGATATTCCTCTGCTTAAAAGATATTGTAAACTGCCATTATTCTCTTCAATGTCGTACCAATTACTTGTCATCCTCTCACTAATTTTTACAACATTGTCCTCTTCCATTGGCTGTCTCCTCATACTTTTATTATCATCGTTAAACTTAACACCACCATCTTCCCCACAATGCCAACAATAATACATAACAACATCGTTGCTAATTTTTAGCGACAATGTTTTTTGGTCTTTCTTTTTTCTTGTATGGGAACAGAAAGGGCATATTGCCTTATGTTGCCCATCTCCTAATTTCAAGGCAACACTTCTAATTGAGTGTTTAATCTCCATATTAATCTCCTAGCTACACAACTAATAGATATTTTAAAAAAAACAAATCGTCAACAAATAATATTTATAAATATTCTATAGAAGTTTATATATGTAAGTTATATATATATTATATATTTATATATATTACATAACACACGATCTGTTTTGAATTACTTTTCTTAATCTTTCTCCTAGATATCTAGCAACAACTGATTTGCTATTTAGTATCTCTTTAATCATTTTAGACAGCCTTTCAGAATTGAGAGTAGCTAAGTCACAAACATTGCTAAAGTCATCTGACATTATCCATTCTGCGACTGCTAATTTTTCTTTTGTAGAACCTAAATATGCATCAGAAATCGCTTGGCAAATCACGTGTTTCCAAAGGCGAGACTCTGATGTGAGTTCGTGGTGTGTCTCTGTCCAAACCCCAATAAACAATTTTTTCTTTGACTTGTCTGTCGTTAGCATAAATCTTTCCTTGCATACAATCCAAGATAACACTTTCGTCTAAGTCCGGTCTCCTTGATGCATAGTATATAATTAACTCTACTTTTACATCATTTTCAATAAGATTTTTTAAAGTTGGACATTGTTGTGCAAAATTTTTTTCATAATTTCTAGCTTTTTCAGATTTTATAACAGCCATTCTTTTCCCAAATTTGACTATTCTTCTAGAGTTTGCTTTGGATGCCGGTTCTCCATAAACTATAAATTTAAAACTTTTATTTATTTCTATTGACATTATTTGACCTATATATATATTTTAAAATAGCATAATAGGAGAATGACATGAAGATTACCAACAAGTTTGGTATGCCACAACCATTTGTGGATTTTGCCATAAACGATAAATACAGTAAAGGAAAAGCAGACATATCTGTCACATCTTTGATAGATAGTCCTAGAGTTAGGATTATGAAAGATGTTTATAACGATGACATTGAAGTTGATGCTGTCGATATGGTTTGGGCATTATTTGGTACTGCTGTACACTCTGTGTTAGAAAGTTCAAACACATACACAAGGATAGGGCATCCATCAGATAAAATTATTAACGAAGAAAGATTATACACAAAATTAAATGGTTGGGTTCTGTCCGGTGCAGTCGATAGACAAGAAATACAGAATGATATTCTTTCTATAGTCGATTATAAAGTTACCTCAGTTTGGTCTGTGATATATGGGAAATCTGAATGGGAAAAGCAATTAAATTGTTATGCTTATCTTTGCAGACAAAAAAACAAATCAAGCAATATCAAGTTAGGCAGTTTAAAAATATGTGCAATCTTGAGAGATTGGAACAGAAGAGATTCTGAAAGAAAAGAAAATTATCCACAAGCACCAATCGTTTTTGTGGATATTCCTATTTGGGATGATGATGTTATTGATAAGTATATCTCTGATAGAATTTCTATGCATCAAGAGGCTCAAGTCAATTATGATTTAAATAAAGACTTATCTTTATGCTCAAACGAAGAAATGTGGAAAAAAGATGATGCTTGGGCAGTAAAGAAAAAAGGTCAGAAAAGGGCATTGAGAGTTTTGGATAGTGAGGAAGAGGCTATCAAATACATGAAATGGCATAATGAAACTGACAAAGCATACGTCAAGAAAACAGATTTAGAATTAGAGTTTCGTGGTGGCGAGTACACACGATGTGGCAACTACTGTTCAGTTGCTGAATTTTGTAACCAATATAAGGAAAGACTGATATGACAGACAAAATAAAGATACCTAAAAGGGTAGTGAGAAAGATTAAGAAGAGTGGTTTAGTTAAACTTAAACCAAGTATAACTAGCACAAGACCAAAAGATAGGTCTTTAATAGCAGAGCATATTGCAGAGGCTACTAGCAAAGGAAAGCCACAAGATGTTTTTTTCATTTGTAGAATTTATATTAATATTAGAGATAGGATAAGAGATTGGCTAAAGCAATGAGTGAAAAAATTGATTTGTGTTATTTGCCCACAAATAAATTGTGCAAGATTAATGATGTTTTGGATGAAAGTTTTTTCCCAAAAGAAAAAGATAATATCATAACTCAAGAATTAATAACTTATGAGAAAATAAAAAATGGTATTAAAAAAACTACATTCCAAAGAAACTTTTTAAAGAAAAGTCATTACGACAGCACAAGAACAGAAATATTATCTGTGGATTAGGTTATGGATATTCTTGAAAAAAAAAGAGGAACTTATCTTGGTTTTTTTAAAGAGGGAATTATTGATGCTTTCCTTAAAAAACATTTATATGAAGATAAAAAGAGTTCTCATTATTACAAGTTAGGATATCAATTTGGATTGTGTTTAGAAAATTTAATAAAAGAGAAAGAGGTAGAAAATGAAAGATGAAGTACCGGATAAGGTTAAAGAAACCTTAAAAGAAATAGGCATGACACCAAATCAAGCCGGTTGGAATTGTCATGGAACTTATGTTCTTTTGCACAAGGCATTGGAAAAAGTTGCTGTGCATAAAAAAATTGTGTTTAGTCAGCCTAGTATTTTGGAATGTAATTCTGAAAAGAAAGTGGTCAGTTTATTGGTCACCGGTAACATGGGAGACAAATCAGAATGGTCTATTGGAGAGGCATCTCCCTCTAATAATAAAAATAGTTATCCATATGCTATGGCTGAAAAGAGAGCCAAAGATCGTGTGATATTAAAGCTAGTAGGACTTCATGGAGATGTATATGCAGAAGATGAGGCAGATGCATTTAAAGAAGAAAGACCTAGTGATATCATAGGTGGCACTATGGATAATGGATCTAAGCAAACAAAAGAAGATCCACCAAAGAACGATCCACCTAAAGAAGAAAAAACTGTGGATATTAAAGATGCACGATCAGATAAAGTTGAGAGTGTACCGGTAAAAGAGGGAGTTGATATTATTAAGACAGTTTTCATGACCTTTATGCCGGATGACGATATTGAGGCTTTGCGAAGATTTAAGAATATAAATGCAGATGCTTTGATGACGTTGAAAGAGTTGGATGCAAAAGCATTTGGCGAAGTATCAACAGCCTTTATTAAAAAGGCAGATAAAATCAAATCCAAAGAAATAGGAGAGTAAAATGGAAAATGATTACCCACCAAGTGGCACATTATTTATGTCAAAGAATAAGAGATCAGAAAGATCTCCGGACTACACCGGTCAGTTTGAAATAAATCATGAGGTAGTAGAAGATTTAGCCAAGCAAATGAAAAATGGTGTCAAGAAACCTATATTCAGTATGGTTGGTTGGAAAAAGTACAGCGATAAAACCGGTACATCTTTTTTATCTTTAAGAGGTAACGTGTACGAACCACCGGTTAAAAGAGATAACGAAATACCAAAAGAGGTAATTAAATCAATAGATGAAATTGATGAAATAAAATTCTAAAGGAGATTTAAATGGAAGAAACCAAAGCAAATACAGATGCATTAGGTGTTCCTAATGTAAACTTTGAGGCTGTCAAAACATCAATGATGCAAGACAAGAATGGAACTAACATAAGGCTAACAATACATCCTAACGATGTTCCACCACAACTACATAAAGATTGGGTGGGATCTAGGTACATGGTTGTCATGGTAAAAATAAATGAAGATGGCACTCCGGAAAAAGGAGATAATGATGCCACGAAAGAAATCTAAAGAAGAAATCCTTGAAAATGCTGAATACGTAACTCTTGATGGTTTGTCCAATATGCTTATGGTCTCAAAACAATCAATATACAAAATTGTAAATACAGAGGAACGTAACTTTCCCAAGCCTTTCCCTTTGATGAAATCAGAGAAGAGAGAAAAGAATATTTGGAGTAAATCAGAGGTTAAGGATTGGCTAGAAGAACAGCGAAACCAAAAAGTTACGTAAAGTTATGGCTAGGGTAAAGTACGAATCCAAAGATAACCTAGACAATGAAAAAAATGTTTTAAGACATATGTCAGATAAATGGGATATGTCTTATTCAAAGTTACCTTTAACTTATAAGTTAGATTACGTCATGTATAGAAGCGATAAGCTATTAGGTTTTGCTGAAGTAAAATGCAGACTTAATTCTATACATGACTTTTCAACTTATATAATATCTTTATCTAAGGTCATGAAAGCCAGAAGGTTAGCATCCGTGACCGGAACTAAATCAGTTTTATTTGTAAGTTGGTCAGACGCAACCGGATGGATAGATTTCTTTTCAGACTTTGAGGTAAAGCAAGGTGGTAGATCTGATAGAGGCGATTGGCAAGATCAAGAGCCGGTATGCCACTTTGATATAAAAGATTTTAAAATAATTGCACACTCTGATTTATCGGCAGCGAACTAAAAGGAGAGACCAATGAAATTATACGATGAATATAAAGAAGCATTTATAGGAACTACTATAAGTGCTTTCAGTAGAAATCAAGTGGCATTATATGATTATGATAAGTGCATAATGATATTGATGCATGACAATAAATGGAGTGAGGAAGAGGCTTTGGAGTGGTTTGACTTTAATACCATTGGTGCATGGGTTGGCGATGACACTCCAATATTTATCAATCAACATAAGATTAGCGATATAAAGGAGTATTTAGATGAAGAATGACAAGGTTAATAAACCTAATCATTACAGAAAAGGTAAGGTAGAATGTATCGATGCAATTAAATCTGCATGCGAAAATGGATACGAATACTATTTACAAGGAAATATTATTAAGTATGTTTGGAGATACAGGCATAAGAATGGGTTAGAAGATCTTCAAAAAGCAGAATGGTATCTCAAAGAATTAATAAAAGTAAAAAGTAAAAAATAAAGCTGTCTTTCCCGCACCGGGGTCTAGTTGAACGATACTAAAACTTTACGTAAACTTTTTGTCCATGCCCCTTATTCATAATCATCCAACTACTATCATGCAGTCTTTCGTATTCCTACACTTCTCATCAACAGAATACCTTTCTTCATAATCTCTTGTATTCTTTCAGTTCTTAACTTTATTAGTTTTGTTCTAACGTCATCCGGTATTCTAAGGTTTCTTTCTAACTCTCTGATTTGCCTCAGTAATCTGTTTCTAGCATTGTCTAGAGCCTTAAATCTGCCATACACCTTTATCTCGTCATCGTATCTAGACATCAAGTTACGTATATTTTGTGGCTCACCTCGTCTTCTAGCTAAATCTATTCTAGCAAATATCGTAAATAGCTCTTTTCTCTTTTCTAAATAATTAGATGTATCTATTCTCTCAGACGGCTGAGTAATAACCTTTCTGACAAATGGTATTTTGTATGCATTAATCTCGCTAAAGTCTCCGGTGGCTATGGCTGGTATAACTTCAGCAACAAGATTTGCCGATCTTCCAATAAAAGCACCTGCACCACCTATAACATACTCGTAAAAATATTCTAATGTATCCGGAGAAACGTCTATTAATCCACTTTCTACTTCGTCTCCAAAAGTTAAGTCATTTATAGTTTGTGCAATAAACTTAGATACCGGACCAGTAGTACCCCAATGAGTATATGCATCTGCACCTGACCTTGAAGCGTACATAGGCGTTTCTTTGTATATAGGATCATTTCTATAATTTTTATTTAACATCATCTCTGCTAATGGTTTTCCTGCAGTAGGAACAATATAAGACTCAAAATTTTCTATTGCACCAAATGGGGACAAAGTTTCCATAGTAGTACCAAAAATACTGTCTGACATTTGTCCAAAAGTATATTCGCCTCGTGTATAGCGACTTAAAGCTCTACCTAAATTGAATGGCATATTAAGTCCATAAGCCAATGGTATTGTAGTGAACTTTTCTTCAGAAAGACCAAAGTTACCAAAAACTAAATTATGCTCTAATGTATAATCTTGTAATTTATCATAAGGATTTTGTTCATCTTCATCTTCAGGGTCTCTAAAGAAAGCCATTAATTGATCTTGCAATATGCCATAAACTATTAAGCTACCTAATAATTTTCTAACCTTAGACGACTTATAAGCCGCATTGAATATAGCCATGCTTCCTTGTAAAGATGCATTATAAAATAAATATAAAGAATTCATAAAAACTTTATCTTCACCACCTTTAGCAAAGTTTACTGTAACGTTCCTAGCTGCTTCAGCAGCCCTAGCATCAGTGAATCCTCTTTTCTTTAAATTAGTGAATGTTGCTAAACGAACACCATTTTCAATCATTGTGTTATAATCATCTAAAAACTTTAATAGACTTTGGCCACCTTTAAAAAAGAAATTTTTTCTATTTAAACCTAATGATGTCGTATCACTAATTTTAGTTAATAAGTCATTCATGTTGTTCATCTGGTCTTCTACTGTACCCATTTGGTTAGTAGCGTTTTTACCACCTGCTTTAACAAATTTTTTATATTCTTCTGACCAAAAGCTAGTGTCATCAGTTGTTCTTAATACTTTTCTTATTCCGTTAATCGCACTGCCAACATCTCTTAGTATTTCCTTTGTAACACCTTCTGCATCATGCTGTTGTATATTTACTAATGCTGTTTCTAAGTCTTTTGCAAAGTTAGGAATAACGAATGCTGGATTATAAGTAGTGCTAATGTTTGATAAAAATCTATTTAACTTAGCTAATGTACGAATGATTGGAATATGTTGTTTAGGCTCATAGTGGCTCTTGAACGCTCTGGCTAGACTCTCTTTGTAAAAGTTTACGTAAACTTGTTCTCCATTTTCTTTTACAACCAACTGATAAGGATCATTAACATCTTGAACATCTGTTATTTCAGCAAAGTTTTGTTGTAAGTCAGCAGCTAATGCATCGTTTGTAGCCAAACTTCCATCTGATTGTTCTTCTTGACCTCTTAATAATCTCAATAAGTCTTGACCGGCTCCATTTCTTTCAGCTCTATCAATAGCTCTTACATTTTGTGAAATAGTTGATGCTAGAAGGTTCTCTGCATACTTAGGGCCACGACCACGAGCGGCTTTATCTTCTTTTCCTAATGCCCCAAAATAATTAACAGTTCTTCTTTTAGAGTTTTTATCGTCATCTTTAAATTCTTGATCTGTATCTAAATCACCACGTAAAGGCACATAGTGTTGAAACCTTGTTCTTCCATCATATTCTTCTTGTGTTATTAAACCATTTTCAAACCTAATGTTATTAGTGCTTTCTATAATTCTTTTTACATATCCATCTACACTTTTAATTACATTCTTATCTGCATCAGACAATCCATCAACCCAATCAAGTATAGCATTGGATTCCGCTTCTGACATACCAGAACCTAATCCTCTTTTATGCTTAGCTTGTATTTGTAAGTTTCTTTCTTTGGCATGCATAGCGTATAAATAAGCATCTATAACAGCAATTCTTTGATCTGGAGCAACTTCAATTGCCTTCCTAACAAAACCACCATCTTGTATATCTAGAGAAGCACTAGTAGATAGCCTTTCTAGTTCATTTATTTGATCTTCTGTGAAATTAAGTTTTCCTATTTCTTCTAACATTGGTTTAACAATAGTTGTTTCTTGATCTACTATATTAGAACCAATAATACCTGATGAATTTAACTCTCTAAGATAAGGGTCCATAGCATCTGCTATAGTATAACCTTTTTGTCTTAACTCATCCATCATTGAGCCTACAGGTTGGAATGAGTCTTGATACTTTTGTACTATTTTTTGAGCAGCTTGCGCCCTTGTGTTGCCTCTTAATAAAAACTTAGGTGCTATTTTAAGAGCTTTGGCAATCAAACCTGATAAATTATCGTATCTTATGTTCTGCTGCGCGGCAGCTATGTCACGATCATTAATAACTTGTTGTTGCTGTCTATCACTAAAAGGTGTTGCTCTTATTCTTGATCTTCTAGTCGAAGGCTCTCCGGCAACTGTTCCTCCAACTCCGCTGTCATCTCTGGTATTCCTTCCGGGTACATAAGGTCTAGATAACTCTCTCTCGTAACTGGAATTTCCACTGAATTCAGGTATTGTATCAATGGGTCTTGCCCAACTTGGTTCCGTAAATCCTGCTGGCGTTGCATTTATAATCTCCTCTCTTGTTTCATCTAATGTTAAACCACCATCAGTATATGATTGCCATATACGATTTATATTTTCTATGTTTTCTTTTTTGTTTTTAAATGTATCAGGAAATAAACCTCTTATTGGCTCCCATGTTATTGATTGCATTTGTCTTGGTAAAACACCTCTTCGTTCAGCAGCTCTTGCATAAGCGTCTGCTATTAATCCGTACATACCTCTAGCACCTGTAACAGAAGAGTTAGGTATAACTCCATATTTTTCAGACTTGCCTCTACCTGTGTATATGCCAAAATTTTGCTCAACTTCAATAGCTTTACCACTTAAAGGCTTAAAAAATGCTACAGCAACAGCATGCGTATCTATGGTAGAATGACCGTCAGGAGACATGGGTGTAATCATATTGTTAAAAAAACTTCTAACTTTATGTCTATCACCTAACAAAATAGATATTTCTTGAAGAGATGTATTAGGGCTTAAATCTAATGCTCGAGCAGAACTAGCTAAAATTCTATTTGAACCCCATCCAGTACCTTTAGGATTGCCATCTTTTCTTCTTGCATAATCTAAAAACTCACCCTCTGGAGTTACTATTCTATGACCTCTGTCATTATAAGTCTCATCAAATATTCTTATCCACATACCTCTATGCATAGAAAACTCTAAGCTATCTAAACTACTAGAGTTTCTCATTGGACTCATTATAAATTTTAAAGCAGCTTGTGCAGCTTTGTTATCGCCATATATTCTTTTAGCAGTCTTTACCATAGCAGGAGTAAACTCTTTATTGCCATGATTTCTAGATATATCTAATACACGCTCCCCTAAAGATACATTCATAAACCAATCTTTTTGTGGTGATTGTATTGCTATTACCGCAGCCACTACCTCTGGAGGATAATTATATTCTTTTGCAAATCTATCAACTATAGCTCTTGCCCCATCATACCATTTAGATGACCTTTCTCTGTATTCAGGTTGATAGGTGTCATGAACAAATAAAATATTATCTGTCATCGCTTCAATGTGATCTTCAATTATTTCTTGATCTGAAAAGTTTACGTAATCTTTTGAATTTTCTGATAAGTTATATTTCTTTATTATATTAGCTGCTTGACCAGCTAATTTTTTATCATTTTTTATTGTTTCTCCATTAATAAACATTAAGTTTGTAGATGGATCTGCTTCTCTTGATCCTGCAGTAGGAAATCTAGTACTAACAGTATGCTCTTGACCAACAACTCTAGTAACAGATCGCATAGTTCTTTTGGCATCAACACCACGCTTTTGATTTATTGAATCCTTATATGCTTGATCGTATTTCTTAGCTTGATATGTCTCAGGTATAGTTAATTCATAGAACATAGCCGCCATAGGTCCCCGATAAGGATGATTAATCCAATATCCTGTTGCCCCAGAATCTTTAATCATTCTTTCTTTTGCAGTAGTAATATAATTAAGTCTGCCAGTAGTAGCCCTTATATCAGGTTTATCTCTATTTAACTCTAAATTTGCTGCATCATTAAACTTTTCTGGATCAGCTTCCCAATCATACATACCTTCGTAAGGAACATCTATTTCATAAATATTTTCTCCAAGACCTTGTTCAGGATTGTATCCATTAGGATCGTCAATATTGACAGCATAATAATTTCTTGCAGGGTATCCTTCAAAAGTTCTTCTTCTTTCTTCGCCCCGCAACGGTCCAGATCCTTGTTTTTCTGGATCTATGCTTTGAAGGCCTTCTATATGAGAGAAATGTGTTAGCTTGACTGTCTTTTGCGGAGATAACTTAGGTTCCCTCCCTTTTTCTGTCGGTTCAAACGTGCTTCGTATAGGGCTACGTCTTCCTCCTCCTCCTTCATCTCCTCCTCTGTCAACTCCAACATCTCCTGTTTCACCAAGTTGTTCATTTGCTCGTAAAGTTCTTTCATCTATTTCTCCTTTTATGCTATTGGCTAATTTTTCATTAACAACAAAGTCTGATAACAATGTAATCTTTTGATCAGCATATATTGTTTCTTCCGCTTTATTTTTACTATTTCTATTAAGGTCTCCTACTGCATCACTATAATTCAACCAAGAGTTTTGACCTCTAGTCTCTGTAGTCATGGCTTTAGCGGCTAATGGTGAGTACATAAGTACATGAGCCTGCCATGCGTTCTCTTCGCCCCTTGGAGAGAATGTAGCACCTTCTAGCGCATGACCAAAGTAGTCATGAACTATTCTAAATAAATCATTATAACGTACATCTCTGCCATCTATTATTTCACCAGTTTTTTGTAGCAGTGGATTGTCTTTAATATCTTGCTCTGTTATCCCGTCACTACCAAAGCCATCGTCTGTAGCGAAAACCCACATATGATTATTATTATTAATATCTATTAATAAATCTTTTGAAGCTCTAGGATAAGGATTAGATTGATCTGGCTTAATAAACTCAATATTTAAACCTGTATCTTTGATAAAACGCCATTGATCAAATGTTTCATCAGCCATAGCTTTATATGATTCAATAACTGTAGGGTTATCTGGTTCATTTTTAGCATTTTCAAAATCTCTTGCTATTCTTTTGGCAAATTCTACATCTACCTCTACATATCTATCTGGCCTTAAGTTAGGTATGCCTTTAGATGCTAAATATTTAGCTTTTACAAAATGAGCTATAGGTAACGGACCAATAGATCCTTTATGCAAGTCAGGTAATCTATTGATAATTATACGTGATCTCTTAGGCTTTGGCTGTTCATTAGACTCTTGAGTCTTTTTGTCTCTTCTACCTATTTGTTTTTCTGTTTCCGTTGTTCCAATGTTTTCAAAGATTTGATCTACCTCAGTAAACCCTTCTTGACTATGAGAACTAAATATAGATTTAATAAATTTAATAATTCTATCAAATAAACTCTTAGGCTTACCTGCTAATTTAAGTTTTCCATCTGTATAGTCTCTGTACATTTCAGCAATAGCTTCTTCAACAACTTCGTCTTCTGACATATCTTCTCGTCTTGCATGACTAGCTCTTTCATAATATGTATAATCTCTTGTTGTGTCCTTGCCTCTGCTTCTCTTAACGTACTTCCTAGTTTTAACCGCTTTAGCTAACGACTGATATTCTGCATCTGTAAAAACATTTAAACTTCTAAGGGCATGTATAATCTCGTGGTTCATTACACTGCCTAGTTTTAGTTCTAGTTCAGCATCTGTCATGTTAGGATCATACAGTTCCATAGCTAATGCTATTACTCTTTTACCAGATGAATCTACATCCATAACTCCTTCGGTAATGCCTTCAATATTACCTTGCTGTAGTTCTTTAGTAAGCTGTGCCTGATCTAATAAAGGAACTCCTTCAAGCCTCACATCAGATAATCCTATCCTATTAAGCTCTGACCTTAGAGCATCAAGTACACGCTTCTGTTTTAATTTATATTCTGGAGTTTCTTTAGCTTTGGGAGCTTCATCAAAGACTTTCTTTGGAGCTAATGAAGGTGCTATCCTTCTTGCCTGTATCGTTTGTTGACCATCAACTAACTTATTGGCTTTATTTTCCAATGCAAATGATTCTAATTGCAAATCTGAATATTGTTTTTGTAACAATTCTAATTGTTGATTATATGTTTCAAAGTTTACAGGATCATCTGTGAATTTTTCTTGTTCTTTTCTTAATTGATTTTCTGCTGTTCTTATTCTTCTAGCTTGTTCTGATAAAGCAGATGCCTGTTTAACTAAATCTAAATTAATATCTGTTTGATCTCTGGGTGCGTATTTACCTTTACCTAAATATTTTAACTTTCCTGAACTTAAAAAGGTTAATAAAGCTCCATCTGACTCCTGATCTGATAGCTTTTCTTTAAATAAATTATTATAAACTTTTTTAGCAGAAGCTCTGTTAATAACTTTTTGTTTTAATAACGTTTCTCCAAATTTTTCAAGCTGTTCATTAGACTCATCGTCTATTGGTGGAGGTTTATACAAAAATGGCTTTTGATTAATAGCCTCTCTTGCGGCTGCTTCTTCACCAATAACTTCTTGAATTTCTTCTATAGTAGTTGGATCATCTACAGGTATAGATTTACCAAGTTCTATTCTTTGTTTTCTAATTTTAAACGCTTCGTCTTGTGGCAAATCTTCTATTTTTATAGTCTTAAAAGGAGTTCTAGTCTCTCTTGCTGCCTGTAATGTTTCTTCTGTATCTTTGATTTTTTGATTAGTTTGTGCATCTGCCACAGATTGATTACTAATATCTACCGCTTCATTACCTGTTGGTGCAATTATATTTGTATCAGGTGCCGGTAATCCTAATCCCGGTCCTTCTAATAAACTTACTTGTTTAGCTTGCTGTGTTTTTAGATACTCTTCAGCATTTTTTAACTTCTCTGCACCTTCACGACCTTCTTCTAAAGAATCTTCATCTAACTGTGTTTGTTTTCTCTCAAAATTATTTATCTTTCTACCACGTATGCTATCTAATATTAAATTTAATGCACCTGCTGCACCACCACCGTATACAGCATCGTCATAAGCACTTTGTCCGGGTATAATATCTGGATTATATATATTTTGTTCTATTAAATCTTGTG
>Ga0209337_1000556_pt1 | contig 30216 bp, 30 predicted proteins | sample LinPmetageLP53_FD_184044 | JGI IMG/M metagenome (GOLD analysis project Ga0209337, IMG submission 184044) | Marine viral communities from the Pacific Ocean - LP-53 (SPAdes) (version 2) | ecosystem: Environmental > Aquatic > Marine > Oceanic | place: Pacific Ocean | collected 2010-02-08 | reverse complement strand
GGTTTCATACGTCCCACCCGTCCAAGGTAAGTTGGTTTTTCTAAAACACCAATTACTAACTCCTTTAGTATCAAACTTAGTACCGGCGTCCCAATCCTGACCCAACTTAAATGCTAATAAATCAAAAGAGTTTGCCCGAGAAGCTGAATTAAATAAAGTATCTTTTCCTAATAGGGCATCATTATTAAAAATTGTGTTAGTCATTTTTAATGTGTGGACTGCTTTATTTTGTAATCCACTAGTCGCACTAAATCCACTTAAAGTAATTCTTTTTTCATTTATCCTTGAGACTAGTCCAGATAAGTCAAAATTAAAAATAAATCTACTGTAATTAATTTGTTCTACAGTTGTCCCTGTACCAGCACCATAAAATAACTCAACTACGGGATTTAACGCCCCATTACTCAGTGCTTCGGTAGATCCTGTTGAGAATCCTTTAACTAAAGTATTACTGTCAGTAAAATATGTTTTATAAATTCCCATAATTTCCTTTTATAATAAATACTTAATTAATTCTAATATTTTCATTTTTCAGTTGTTCCAAATTAAACTTCAAGATTTCGTCTATTTTACCAACTCTAGTTATGGGTGGTTCTTCTGCTCCTTTATGTTCATGACCCTTAACATATTCTTTAATTAATTGTAAAAAATATACTAATTTATCCCCATATATTAGTGGTTCACTGTTTTTACTTAGATAGGTGTCTATTGATCCACTTGGTAAATCTTTAGTTAAACCATCATTAAAACCATTTTTAGAGAGACCAGTATAAGTCATTCCTCGTCCCCCTACACCAACATCAGTAGGAGAAGCTGTTGATGAGTTATAGGTAATAAGGTGAATTTTGTCCGAGTAGATATTGGTAGCACTCATATCCTCATTAACCATTTTAAGTTGTATTCGTGGTGGATTTTTTTTATTTAATTCTAAATTATTTGGATTTCTACCTATATTACGATTCGGTAAATATGACCCTGCCCGTAAGTTAATTTCTTGTTTTGTAAATATCATGTCGGCGTTTTGTCTTCCTTGTACGCTGACAAACTCTGGTTTTGGATAAACTAAAGGTTCTACTTTGTATGGGTTATAAGCATCAGCTTCGTTACCGATACTTGAAGATAGTCCCATAGCTTCTCTTTTCATTTGTTTGGGTAGATTTTGAGGTTGCGAAATTAAAGGACCGACATAAGTTCTATTTAACCCAGGGGATGTTTGGTTTGATCCGTTATCGGTTGTCCACATAATAACCCTCACGGCCTCTCCCATTTTGGGAACGACATTAAAAAACTTGGGCATCATCGGGTAACACCATGGTAATGCTCCAGTGTCATAGTTACCATAAGCGTCCATATCCTTATAAACGTCGTCAAGACCGGTTATTTCGACTTTAATTCTACCAGCCCCCTCTGGGTCGTTAGTGCTTACAACTTCACCATAATAGAATACGTGAGCTCTTTCATAGTCTCCCTTATATGATCCTGGTTTTGCCATTTACTTACTTATCTGATTTCTTTTTCTTAATTCTTCTATTATTAAGTTATACTCCGACTCAATATCATCTAAAGTCTTAAGTTTTTTAATTATTTCATCTTTAAGAGACACATGTTTTTCTTTTAATGTGTCAATTAAGTTACTTAATGATTTATTACTTTTTTTATCTATTTCCATTTCTAACATAATGCTGAAGAACCAAATACTGGAATTGTTGTTGTTCCATAACCCACAAGAGGTCCCCCTCCATTAGCTCCTGAAACTACAACTGATTGTCCTGGTAAAGTACCTGTAGTCACTCTTAAATTTCTTGTTATTTCTCCCATATATTCTTCGGCTCTAATTACCTCTAACATTTCTCTTTGTGATATCGACCCATCTGGTCTAGGACCAATATCAGCCCCCGCCTCTTCAAAACGAGACATTATATTACCTGCGAGTCTTTTAGCGCTTACTCCACCTCTTTGATTACCAAGTAATGCAACAGGTGGGGGTATAGGTGGTGTTGGTATAGAATCTAGATTTGCTAATTTTAATATCGCTTCTAGTACACTTATTGCTACACCAAAATTTATTCCACCACCTTCATCGGCGTCATTTTGAAAGGCCCCTGTATTAGTTCCTCTTATCCCTAATTCTGAGGGTTTATATGTCATTCCACATCCCATTATAGTATTCTTTTTGTTCTTTGTGCTATTTTAGCCTTACCTCTTAAAAGAGTGGCTTTTATCGAAGCAGTCCAAATATCTAACTTCTCTTTTAATATTTTAATAGCAATCTCTGCCATTAGTCTCTGTACGAAATTACTTAAGTTTTGGAAAAAGTCCTTAACTATTAATTCGTACAATATTTTTACAATCTCCCGGATAGACCCTCTCAACTCACCAAAAATCTCTAATCTTTCAGGGCCGATATCTATTTTTTTAGGTTGACCAGCACCTTGGTCTTCTAATTCACTATCATCTACTAAAGCGTACCCTATTAATAATAACATGACAAGTGTCTGAGGAGTTAATGCTTGTTTTAAGAAAACATTTTTTAGATTATCTAATATGACTTTAATAATGTCATTCTTTACTGTTGCGTCATCTGTATCTACTGGTACCGAAGATAAGTTAGCGATTGTCCCATTGATAGCTAAATCACTTAGTTGATTAATCAAGTTTCCAATGGCGTTGACTCTTTGTGATTGTGTTAGTGTAACGTCCGCATAGAGTGAACTATATTGGTTAACTAGTATTAGGGCTTCTTCAGGTTCTACTTTTGTTACCATAGTACCGCAATTTAGTTTTAATACAACAGCCCCTTCAAGAGTATTTTTTGCATTATACCTAAATAACTCCATTTCATTCCTATTATAAGTAAAGAACTCCGATTCTTCATTTACAATCTCACCACAATCTGTGTCTGCCATCCTATTTGCTGTGGCGTTTATTTGTTGTAGTTCCACAAGAGTCTCATAGGATTTACCTGATTTCTTATCAAATAGTCCAGTAAGGAGGTTAACAATTTCATTTACGATTGCTTCAACTGGGAATAACTTTAAGTTATCAAAATAATCATCAATAAAATTTTCGACATTTTTATTTGTGTAGTCTACACCAATCTCAAATATAAAACCACCACCAGTATAAGTTACTTTTGCTATTTCTTTTCCACCAATAGTCATACCTTTTGCCGAGTTTAACTCGTCAACAGCCTCCATTATTTTTCTATTAAAATCATCTACATCTCCTAGTACTTGGTTAGCATACGGGGCCGCCATACCACCCATTCCCTGTACCGTTTTTAGAAAGTCAAAAATATCTAGGTTAACTAAGTTTATTTCTAAACCACCCCCACCTAACCAAGCAGGAAAACCAGAATTTAATACACTTTCTCCACATTTGGCCTTTAATCCATCCCTTAGACTATTACGAACCTTTTGGTCAATAGACTCCAGTTTAGTTGCTAGTAAATTTTTTAGAATATCCTCAAGAGACTTCCCACCAGAAAGCATAGAAATTATGTCCATTAAAAAAGGAATTAAATCTTTTTTTCTGGTACCAAAACCATCAACTCCTAGTTGACCAGCCAAATCTAACGCTTGCGACTGATTAATTACTTTAAGAGTACTTAATATTTTTTTTATGGTACCTTTTCTTTTACTTACGTCAGCCATATTTAGTTTGGTTTATACATCATATTTGATGTTATCTCCTTCTTTCAATTCTTCTGAACGTTTAATCATGTCTTCGATAAGTTGCTTATCTTCATCACTAATATTAACTGATGAAGTGTCGCTCTCATCCCCCGTCTTAACCAAAGTTATTTGAAGTTTAACTATATCTAATTTTTTAGATATTGATGAGTCTATTATTCTGAGTAATTCGTTGTTGATTTTACCCACTTGTTGTATGTCGGTATTATCATTTACATCTCTTAGTTGTTTATTAAGCATCGAGATGGCCTTTGTTCTGTTTTCACAAGATTCGTTATAACTCTCTTGTAACAGTTGTTCTATACTTTCTTTTTCGAGTTTAACATTTTTTCTTTTAGGTCTAGGCATATCATTTCTTTTACTATAAATATTCTGAACTAAACTTATCTCGAATACTCTTGTATATCTTTTTATAACGTCTCATACCATTTCTAATTTCTTTGGTGGAAAGAGAGGTCATTTCTCTAATGTTGTGTAAAACTAAATTTTTATTAAATTTATTATTACCATTTGTATCACTAAAAATTATTTCCCAGTTCTCAAACATGTAAACTAGAGATTCACCTACGGAAACTTCATTTTGTGTTAATTTAGGATTTTTAAGTTCATCGTTTATTTCACCAATAATATTGGACATTAACTTTTTTAAGGTTTCCTCTTTTTCGTATACCACCTCACCTTGGTGTACTACCATATCATCTCTCTGTTCTAGGTCAGAGGCATAATCCTCGTAAGATAAGAGACTCCTTTTTTTCTTATTATCTTTTATTAATTGACCCAAAAGATAATTTTTACATATAGTACCAAAATAAGAATAGGCTTTTTTACCTTTTTCCGGTTTGAACTTATCACATTTTGTAATTAAGAAGGAAAGTGTGTCATTATGGGTGTTAATAAAACTCATATCGTCTCGATATAATTTATATTTCCTTATAATACTCTCGACCATTTTATTTAATGGGTCTTTAAGAAATTGGTTGTATACTCTATTTTTCTCATCATAGGTTGAGGCTGTTAAGAATTTAAGTACCGCAGATTCCTGTTCTTGACCAAAATATGGTTTTTTTCCTTTAATTCTAGGCATTCTATATAAGTGTTACTTCTATCTCTCTATCCTCAGTGAAGAAATATTCTTTTTTAGCTGACTCCAACCAAAATTTCCCCTCATCTCCCTCTATAAGGTAATCAGGATGATTTTTATAATTGTAAAACAAAGAACCTTCTCTCATATTAAGGTGTTTATAACCAACTTTAGGTATAGTCATTATTCTGGCATCCATAAAAACTGAACGTAATAAGAACTCATATACAAAAGTTAATTTCATATTTTTCTTTAATCCCCCAATATCCTGAAAAAACTCACAGTTCATTACCATACCGTCAATGTTAAAGTTTGGATACTGTAGTAAGGAGTCTAAATCTAGTATTCCTATTTCTTCTGTGAATCCCATAGCCCAGACAGGTTCGTTACTCCAACCAATGAATTTATTAGAAGTATCTACATTTGTTATTAAAGGAAGGAATACATCTACTTCCTCATTTTCTTCCATATATAGTTTTACTTGTTCTAACCAGATACTAGAAATTTCATCATCTAATTCTAAAATACAAAAGTACTCGGTACTACATGACTCAACTGCGAAATTAATCTGAGAAGCAAAATCATGGTGATCAGTATCGTTTACTAAAATTCTTTTCTCTAAATCACCAAAGTCTAGTTCATTAAGTTTATTTTCTAATTCTTTAGTACAAACTAAAAGTAACTCTTCTGGTTTAACTTTTTGGTCTTTTACACTTAATAGAGCGGTTTCCAACAAACTTAGTTCATTATTCTCGATAGAGTGGATTGGTATTATTACTGTAATATCTTTCATTTTATAATTTTATTTACTTGTTGCAGTTTCAGGGAATTTTTCCTCCATCGCTGTTATTTCTTTATTTAATATTTGGACTAGGTCATTTGCTCTTTGTTCAAACAATTCTTTATAGAACTTAGCAACTTCCTCAGATGCTAAATTTTCGTTATATAAAGCCGCGGTCTTTTCCATCTCATCATATAAATCTTTAGGGATACTATTCTCTAACCAGTTTTTCATTACTCCAGCTGCGGTATCAACCAAAGTTAATCTATTGTTAGTCCATATACCATTTTTTTCAGTTAACCATTCAGGTGTTAAATCTGGAACTAAACCAACTACAGGTACTCTACTCTTCATACATTCTATCGGGAATGTACCAAAAGATGCGATAGGGTCAATCCAAACAGCCACCGCACACTCATCTAATGCTTCCGCAAATTCTGAACGAGACATACCTCTCATGTCTCTAAACGTAATCCATTTTAAGAAAGGGTGTTTTATGTAAAAACTTTTAATGAAATTAGATGTTTCTCTAGGATCTCTTGAAAGGATAGATATAAAAGGTTTCTTAAGTTTAGTTTTAGAATTAAAGTAATTAGGGATGTTCGGCTGTATGACACTAGTTTCAATAGTAGGAAACAGACTCTTTATATAATTTTCTTGAGATTTTGAAGTTGTAATACATTTTCTCACTCCATGAGGACCCCAGGTTTCGCCCGGCTTCATCAATTCAAATATATAGTCGTATGATTGTGAAAATATAATTTTTTCACAGTTTGCACTACTTAGTTGTGAAAGTATCCCACCATATACTTCAGGGATTATAATAAAATCTTGAGGTCCGATAACCGCTCCCCCGTCTTTTTCTTCAACCCCAGCAGTCTCATGTGGAATTTCATCATATTCTTCTCCCATCCAAACACCAGGTTTGGTGTAATCAGCTTTTTCTGTTAATATGATTGAATTATAACCTAATTCTCTAAGTATTTTAGCATGTTCGTAAATTGTAGCGATGGCCGCCATTGCAGCCCCCTTCGAATCCATACAAAAGAAATAGATTTTATTCCTTTTACCCTCAAGAGTACTTAAGGCGTCTTTTATAAGTTTTACATTTGTGTTATTAAATGCGGTGTCTTTTCTTTCTTCCATCTTTAATTTAATTCTTTATGTTCTACCTTTTTGGTATTTATTATTTGTTCAAGATAACCTTCGTCAAAAAATTCACTAGAACTTTTAAGTTCATAATCTGATTTCATTCCTTTATTATAGTTCCGTTCTACTTTTACTAGTGTCTTATCTTTAGGTTTGTTTTTATTAAAATGAGGAAAAGTTGTCAAAAGTAAATCACATTCATCCCACATTTCATCATAGCTACGTACAAATTTTATATTTTTACACATACAACTAGTTTTTGATAGGAAGAATAGTGTAGAAGGTATTGCTCTTCCACATTCTCTTGTTAGTAAAACTATTTGATGTTTTTCTAAATTTTCACTAATAAACGAATTGAGTTTTATTATAATATGGTCTTCTATTTCGTCAGCACTACCAAAAATCTCTAAAGAACAATCTTCGTATAAAAATTTTTCTAAACTATCGTCATTTTCAAAACTAAAATAATTTTCTAAATCATAATCAGTTATAGTTTTTATATCTATTTCTGATTTATAGTACTTTTTATGTGTTGAAATTGCCTTATCTAATATATTCCTTAATATTCCATCTATACTTATTCCTATTCTCATAATATTGAAATTTATGTTTAACTTACCCTAAAGTAAATTACATTCCGTTTAATAATTCAAATACCGCATCAATGGCGATATGTCTATGATTATCCGTCAATAACGCTTTATAAACAAATTTAGAAGAAGAAATTTTAGCAACTTCATGTATTGCGGAATAGTTCCTATCCTTAAGATCAATTTGTTGGTTGTCCCCAGTAAATATCATTGTTGAGTTCTTACCTAATCTACTTAGTACCATAGATAGTTGGGATTTAGTTAGGTTTTGAAACTCGTCAATTATACACACACTATCCTCAAAGGTCCTACCTCTAAAGTGGGCTAAGGAAACCAATTCAATCTGCTCATCGCTTTCCATTTTTTGTAAAATAAGTGGTTTATTATAAACCTTTCTCATGTTGCTTCTAATCGGAACCAACCACGGTTCCATTTTCTCTCTTTCCGAACCTGGTAAAAAACCATTATCTTCAGTAGAAACAGTGGGTCTAGTTATAATAATTTTATTACATTGTCTTTTGAAAAATTGATCTAAAGCTATTTGTACTGCTAGTAATGTTTTACCACTCCCTGGTTTACCAACCACAAAATTAAAAGGGTGTTTCAGTATTTCAGTTTTCGCCTTTTTCTGTTCTGGTGAAAGTGAAAGTGAAAATCTTATTGATCCTTTTGGTGGTGTTTTATCTGTATTATGTTTTGGAGTCATCTATAAATTTTTTTATTGTGTTCATTATTATTGCTGAGGGGTTGCCATTTTTCATATAGAAAGTTTTTTCCCTCTTTAAGTCATTATTAAGTACCCAAGAAATAGGATTCTTGAGAAGGTGATATCTTTTACCGTATCCAGATTTTTCAACATCAGTCCACTCTATCTCATTTCTCATAACTATACATTTTTTACCAAAAAAGGGAGATGTTTTCATTAAACCCCCAGAGTCAGTAATTATAAATTTACAATTTAATAACTCATTTATCATTTCACCATATTTAGCAGGTGGTTTAATTTTTATGTTATCCGGTAACACTATTCCATTTTTTTCTATAAAAGTATTAGTACTATGGTGTATAAAGAAGTTGATTGTCTCCCCATATTGTTTACAAAAATCCATAATTAAACTAAAACTTTTTTTGTTTAAGTTTTGTTTTCTATGGATAGTCATAACTGGAGGGTAGTTAAAAGTAATTTCTTTGTTGTGGTAATTATTTAATAATTCATATTCTAAATCACCACAGACTACTTCGTTAGTTAGTAAATTTAATTTATTTTTTATTGGGGTGAATTGTAATTGTGATGTTATGTCTGAAACTATCCTATTTAACTCTTCCGGTACCTTTATGTTACCACATCGTAAGCCAGCCTCAACATGAGCAAAAGGAATGTTCTTTTTGTAACAAACTAAAGACCCAACTAAAGTACTATTAGTATCCCCATAAATTAAAACAAAGTCTGGTTTTTCAGAATCTATAATATCTGTAAATTTTTCAATGGATTTAGATATGAAAAATAATTCATTAGTGTTTTGTATATCTAAGTCGTAGTCTATCTTTAATGAAAACTCCTTGATAAAATAGTCGGAAACATTTTCACTATAGTGTTGGTTAGTATCTACCAAAACATGATTAATATTATTTTGATTGCAGAAATCAAAAATGGGTTTAATCTTGACGTACTGGGGTCTCGTCCCTATGATGCTCAGTATTTTCATTTTTTCTCATTTTGTTTCTTTCGCTTATTGTTGAACCTAACACCTCACATATACTTCCATTCTCCAACATTGTTCCATAAAGTGCTTGAGTATCTTTTGGAAAGCAAGCGCCCCCATAACTTAATTTACCGTCGGGTCCAGGAACAGTAGTGTGCATTGGGTTTATCCATCCATTCTTTAACATAAGATTAACAACTGAGGGGTAATCAGAGTCTAATTTTTTACATAAGTCATATATCTCGTTAAAAAATTGTACTTTAACTGCATAAAATGAATTTGCAAATATTTTCATAAGTTCTGATTCGGTAGATGTGCTGGTTGATATTTCCGCTTCAGGAAAATTCTCCTTATATAATCTTTTTACGTCCTCTAACTGTTCTTCATTTTCTGTATAACCCAAAACTATGTGTTTTTGATTTGCAAAATCTTTTTCGCTTGTTCGTGCGGTTAAGAATTCAGGATTGTGTACAATATTTAATTCACTATAAAGATAATGTAAATTCATTATTGTTTTTGGTTGTGTAGTGCTTTTAACTACAATAGTACCTTCATAGTTTGAGTTTTGTAACTTCTCTAAAGTTTCGTGAAGAGCACTGTAGTCATATCCTCTTAACTCGGTAGAAAATAGGGTGGGTAAACACAAAAACATTATGTCCGAATCAAGAGTCTCCTCGAATGAGTTAAAAGTCTTAAACTTATCATAAGACCTAACGGCATATTGTTTATTTATAAACCATTTTGCAACAGCATTTCCCACAAAACCCATTCCTATAACACCTATAATTTCTTTATTATTCATATTACTTAAATTTTTTGGCCGGGACCCCAACCCATGTTTCATTATTCGGTATACTTTTTGTAACTACCGAACCAGCACCAATCTTACAATTATTCCCTAAAGTAATATTAGGTAATAGTGTAGAGTTAGCCCCTATTGCGGCTCCTTCCCGAACTATTGTTGGTGGTTCCATTTTCCAAGCCCCATTAGAGGGTGGATTTTTATCGTTTGTAAAGACAGTATGAGGACCAACAAAAACGTTATCTTCAATAATAATATTTTCTGGTATAAAAGAACCACAACCGATTCTACAATTCTTTCCTATTTTTACTTTATGACCAATTTCAACAAAGGCCCCTATTCTTGTCCCTTCTCCTATCTCTGCACTGTCATAAATGTTACAGCTTTTATGTATATAAGTTTCCATATTTCTAAATGTAAAAAGTTTGACCGTCTAATTTAACTTCTTTTTGTCTTAAACCGTCGATTAATTTTATTGTGGGCTCAACGTCCTCAAGAGTAAACCCGTTCCCTTTTAATATTTCTTCATAACTTACTTTATGTAAGTCGGTAAATCCTGTTGAGAATTCTAACTCCTCTCCGTCTATCTTTATTGACCTAAAAGGTTTCCATTCGTCCCATGGGAGGTCCTCCTTCATAATACTCAGGTTATAGGTGACCTTAGCGTTCTTAAGGTGTAAAGTCCCCTTACATCTCTTCCCTGTGGTTTCTACCTGATAAGCAATAACGTCACCAAATATCCATATTAACATATCGAAAAAATGTACACCTATATTTGTTACCACACCACCAGACTTATCAGAATCACCCTTCCAGGAATAGTCATACCAAACTCCTCTTGGTGTTATATAATCTAGTGTTACCTCATGTTGTATAAGAGGTGAACAGTCTTTATATTTTTCTTTAAGTTCTTTAATTAATGGGTGGTGTCTAAGTTGTAGAATATTGTATATTTTTTTACCAGTTTCTTTCTCTAAAGTCTTTAGTGATTGTAAGTGCTTATCCCTTAATACTAATGGTTTTTCACAAATAACATCACATCCATTTCTAAGTGATAATCGGATATGTGCGTCGTGTAAATAATTAGGACTACAGATTGAAACAAAATCAATATTATCCTTATTCCTATATAGATGTCTATCAAATCTTTCAGACTCTTTGAAATATGAGGCCTCTGGAAAATATCTGTCTATGTATCCTACTCCATCATAAGGATCAAGAAGTGCCACCAAATCGTTATTAGTGTGTTTTATCGCCTCAACATGGCGTGGAGCAATATATCCCCCAGCCCCTATAAGGGCGAAATTTTTTATATTAGTGTTCGAACTCATTTATACAAGTTGTTATAGTTTTTAATTCATATTCACTAAGATGTGGAGAAATTGGTATGTGTAAAACCTCTCTACATCTTTTTTCACATTCAGGTAACGATTGGTCCCCAAAAATCTTTTGGTATATTGGTTGTTTATGTAACGGAATTGGCCAATAAACAAACGTTTGTATACCATTATTTGTTAGATGCTCTTGAAGATCATCTCTATCATCTACTAATAGAGTATACAAATACCAACTATGATTGTCAACAGTATCAGTGGGATGTGGTAAGGTTACTCTAGGATTAGTGATGTTCTCAAAGTAATATTCTGCGTTCTCCTGTCTTTTTTTCAACCACTCTGCTGATGCCCCATTTAATAGAACTGTTAAGAATCTAGCTTGTAATGCGTCCAATCTAAAATTCCCACCCACCATTTCATGGTAGTATCTTTTTTTAGAACCGTGAGCCCTAATCATTTTTATTTTATTATATGTTTCTTCACTATTTGTTATTACAATACCTCCATCCCCAAGACAACCTAATGTTTTGGCAGGGAAAAAACTAAAAGAGGCCGCTAGTGATCCCGTTCCAGAGTGACCTCCTTCAGGGTAGTAAGAACCGAAAGATTCTGCCGAGTCCTCAAATAGGACAACTTCTCTAGACTTACAAAAATTATTAAGTTCTTTAATCGATTTCGTTTCACCGAAAAGATGAACAAACATTACTGCTTTAGTGTTTTCAGTCCAAGCCTCCTTAAATTCTTTTACTGATGGGTGGAAAGATCCTGGTGCGTTATCCACAAATATAGGATTTAGTCCCGCTACCAATATTGCTTCAGAACTTGCTATAAAAGTATAAGAGGGCACTAAGACATCAGAACCTTTGGGTAGGTCTAAAGACATTAATATTGCTAATAGTCCATCGGTACCACTTGAGACTCCCACTGCATATTTAGCCCCAGTATATTCCGCAAACTCTTTTTCAAACCTATCAACGGAAGGACCATTTACAAACATTCCATCCGATAAAGACTTATCTAACTCCCCCTTTAAGTAATCCTTATAGGGAGAAAGTAGTTTTGGATAATCAAAAAATTTAATAGTTTCTTTTGTTCGCATATTTTAAGTAAAAGCTTTTAGGTACTAAATTTAGTTTATATAAAACATAAAAGAAAGGTCTAAGTCTCTCAAATAATCTTTTATATGTTGGATAGTGGGTATAGTCTCTTTTTTCGTTATCCATGATATCTTCAAATTGTTCATCAGTTAAGTCCAATCTCTTTTTCATTTCTACAATAAGACTTGGATCCATCTCCTTTTCTTCACTCATTTTAATCAATGCCAATTTTCTACTCATCTGTCCTGATCTTATTAAAGCGGAATACTCACACTTTCTTAAGTCAATGTCAAATTTATTAGGAAGATAAAAATTATTTACAAAATAAGCTGAACGATTTTCCATGTGATGTCCACCATACCACTCCCAACCATACTCATCATGTAGAAAATTTTTGATTTGTTCTTTATCATAATCCATATAATAAAGAGGTCTAATTCTTTTAATTCTCTTAACTAATAATTGTCTCATCCAAGGCCAAAAATCCATAAGCGGTAGACTAGTTAATTTAGTCTTACCAAATAATTTATGTATTGACCTAACGTATTTTGCGTCTTGGTAAAACCATCCTTGTGGTGAAATTCCTTCAGTTCTGAATGAGTGACCATTCCATATCCATTTTATACCATATTCTTCGGCCGCCTTATAAAGAGTCGCACCAATTCCCAGATCAGTACCAGAATCTAAATCAGGTACGGAGGCTAAAAAGAAAGAACGAACCAAATCATTATACTCCTTGTTATCAACAACGTGAGTGTACAAGTCTACATCTAAAGAGGTTATCATTCTTTCTATATTCTCTACGGCAATTTTAGAGTTCCATGTGTTATCAAAATGTACAGCTAAAGGACGTAAACCAGACTTAACTGCTAAGTGTAATAAAAAGGACGAATCACACCCACCACTAACTCCTACAACAACATCGTATTTTTTTCTTTTACCATCTTTTTTTATTTGACCAATTAGGTCATTTAGAATTTTTCCACCTTTCTCACCAACTGGATACTCCTTATTTAATTCCACGTCTCTTTCACAATAGTTACAAACCCCCTTCTCATTAAATTCAATGTGAGGAATTGTTTCATCGTAGATACAAATATTACATACTTTCATAGTTTCTTATTATTTCTTCAATTTCATTTTGTTTTGGGAATCTAATTAATACTCCCATATTTTTTTTAGAGTAAACACACATACTTCCAAGTGCAACCCCTGAACTACCACCTATAATAGAGTCTTGGATGTCTTTAGTTGTACCGACCCCTCCACAAGATATAACGGGAAGATGAGTATTTTTACAAATATTTTTAATTATATCAATGTCCATACCTTCCCAAGTCCCATCTTTATCAACAGAATATAATAAAATTTCACCAACACCCAACTCCTCTAAGGATTTAATATACTCAATAGGTGATAAATCTAGGGTTTTTTTATTGGAATGTCTATAAATTTTATGTTTTCCCCAAAAATTCTTTTTTACGTCAACCGAGGCAACTATACTCTGACTCCCAAAAAGTTTTACGGCCTTTTCTATAATCTGAGGATTTTCAAAAAGAAGGGTGTTGACTATAATCTTTTCTATACCCAGTTGGAATAGTTTTTTCATATCCTCTATTGTCCTAACACTCCCACCATAACATAGCGGCATAAAACATTCTCGGGTAATTTTACGTATAGTATCAAAAGGTATATCCTTTTTAGATATATCAATTAAAACTAACTCATCCACTTCTTTTCCGTTAAATATTTTTATTGCGTTAACGGCGTCTCCAACATATGAAGGATTGTTAAAGTTAACGGTTTTAACTAAAGAACCGTCTTTAAGTAATAAACAAGGCATAATTCTAGGTCTTAACATATTACAAATTTATAAAGTTTTCAATTAATTTCATCCCATATTTATGACTTTTTTCAGGGTGGAATTGAACACCAAAAATATTATCTTTAGACACCCCAGATGTGAATTTAATACCATAATTGGTTTCTAACATAATATCTTCTTTGTTTTGACATTCAACATAATAAGAATGTACGAAATAGAAACGAGAATCTTTTTTACATAAATCTGATTTTATTGGTTTTGCTTCATTCCATCCCATGTGAGGTACTTTTAATTTGGTATCACTAAAGTTAAATTTTTTACATTCTCCTTTTATGAAACCCAATCCTGGTAAGTCCCCCTCTTCACTTTTTTGCATTAGTAATTGCATACCAAGACAAATCCCCAATACTGGTTTTCGTTTTTCTAGTACCTGATGATATAATTCCAATCTTAACCCAGAACGGATTATATTATCCATTCCGTTATCGAAGGAACCAACACCAGGTAAAATTATCTTATCAACTAAATCTAGTTCTTCAGGAGACTTAACTATTTTAGTTTTATGATATCCTAAAAAATTTATCATTGATTCTACAGACCCCACATTACCCATTCCGTAGTCGACTATACCTATCATTTCCTCATTTTTATTAATTTAGCAGGGACCCCTGCAATTACACTATACTCTGGAAAGTCTTTAGTCACTACCGCTCCAGCTCCAACTTGGGTTCCCTTTTTAATTGTAACTCCCGGCATAATTATAGAATTAACCCCTAGATCGGCGTCGTCCTCAATAACGACTGACTTAAATTCCAATTCTTCATGTAGTATAGGTTTGTTTACATTTGTGTCTTTGTGGTAACTAGTTAGTATTTTAACCCCTGGCCCAATACCTATATTTTTACCTATTTTAATACCCCCAGCAGAATGAAAAAAACATTGTTGACCGACCCAAGTCCCCTCTTCTATTATCATTTCATTTTTGTGGTAACCTTTTAGAATTGTGTTGTGTCCGATATAGACGTTATCGTGTATGGAAATATTTTCAGGATGGAATAGGAGTACCCCTTCCTCTAATACAGTTTTTTCGCCTATTTTTTTAAGGAATTCTGTGTTGTAAAATCCCTTTTCATTTAATCTACCGTTTCCGTGACTTTCCATTTGTCTTTTATGTGTTTTGCTGTTCTTAATATCCCTTCTTCCAAATCTATTTTAGATGTAAAACCTAAAACTTCTTTTGCTTTTTCTACGCTTGGTATTCTAATAGCAACATCCGCGGAAAGTGGTGGGTCAAAAACTATATTAGACTTGGATTTTAGTACTCGACATATTGTTTGTGCTAGACCTAGAATTGTTATAACCGCCCTAGGATTACCTATATTAAAACTTTCACCGATAGCCTTTGGGTTTGTTATACAACTCATTAAACAATCAACAAAATCGTCTACGTAACACCAGGCTCTAATTTGATTACCATCACCATCAATATGAATGTCTTCTCCTTTTATTGCTTTTTCTATGAATATTTGTAAGGCCCCATTTGCGGATTGTCCTGGTCCATAAACATTAAATGGTCTTATTGTTACTATTGGTAAATTATATTCTGTTCCATAGGCTTTAGCTAAGTGTTCTCCGGCTAGTTTACTGACAGCATAAACCCATCTTGCCTCCCCAGCTGAACCAGCTACAGTCTGATCTTCTTCTTTTGATTTGAAGGCCATAGACCCAAATACTTCTGAAGTTGAAAATTCTATAATTCTATCCGATATACTTAGTTGGTTGCACACCTCCAAAACATTAGCAGTACCCAACATATTAACTCTCATTGTTTTAACTGGATGTTTTATAACGGTATCTATCCCAGCGATTGCGGCTGCGTGAATAACAATATCCGGTACCTGAGAACTCATAGACACAAATAGTTTTTCGTAGTCTAAAATGTCTCCTTTTATTATATTTAAGTTTTTATGTTGGGATAGACCACTTGAGGAAAGTGTGTCTCGTTCAAAATTATCATACACAGTTATTAAATGTGTGTTAATTAATCTTTTAATTATTGTATTGGCTATAAAACCAGCCCCTCCTGTTATAAAAATTTTCTTCATAATAATACCTCTTTTTCAAATTTAGTTGCTACTGATTTATGTGTTGATGTTTCATAATACCATTGTAAACTTTTATGTGCCATCTCTTTTAGTTCGTCTATTGGTTTTTCTAATATCTCTTTTAGGACATCTCTGAACTGTTTTGGGTCTTCCCCTAGGTGAACTACTGGACATAAAGAAGATTTAATGTTTTTATTAGCCGCTGTCATTGCGTCTAATGTAAAATTATTTATGGTCGCAAAAGTTACATTCCCACTCATAAGAGCTTCTACAGTACTACCTCCGAAGTATCCTACTTGGGGATTAAACTCATCTACATAGATGTGAGCCATTTCTTTTATTTTCATAATTTCACTATTTGGTATCCATCCAGTTTCAGGATCCATTAGTTCTTTAGTTGGTCCATAGGTTTCAGGTGTTAGGTACTCGTACTCAACATCCACCCCAAACTTCTTATTTTTTTTATTAATAACACTAACTAAACCACCAACGACCGCTGTTATTATATTAGTGCCTTTCATTTCTTTACTAGTTGGTGCGTGGAATATAATAATTTTATTAGTGTTAAATTTTTTATTAATTAGTTTGGTTATTTTCTCTTTTTTATAATCCCTATCATATGATGTATATATCGCTAGATTATTAAGTGGTTGATAGTCTTTTTTGATATCTAGTAAATTTTGTTCATCCTCGGAAAGATTATTCCATGACAATCGATATAAATCTACTCCGTGGATAATTTTATTAAAATGTTTTGAACCTATTAGATTAAACACGTCCGCTTGGGACCTATAGACTGTACCAGTATGGTAAAGGTGTAAGTTGTTCTCTCTACCAGCTATCGTATCTTTTATTATATCCATATTTAGGATATTTTTGAATATATCTTTTATTGTTCTTAAAGACTCATTTGGGTCCATATATGAACAATTTTTTATTGCTTCTAATTGCCAGCTCTGTCCGAATTTTTCATAATAATATTGTGGTTCATGTGCGAGATTCGGACCTTTCTCTTCTGCCACAATGATATGGGAGGAATCTTCGATCCATTTTTTCGCCTCAATAATTTGGTCTTCATTCTTTATCCACTCGTCACTTGATTCATTATATGTTAATAAATCATAATCGTGTTTTGTTTCGAAATTTATTGGGTGGGAGCACTCACAAATAACCTTAGATTCAAACCCATCACAATTTTTGTTAATTGCTTTTGAGTACTCGGTCATAACATTTGCATAATCCCTATATCCAATAAAGGTAACTTTTTTATTCTCCATTTTTCTATTTATTTTTATACACTACTTTTGAAACCTCTTGTAATTTTTGTACATACTTCCAATACTTCGTTTCCCTAATATCAGTTAAGTCCTCTATTGGCCAAATCCAGTTATTTCTTTCCCCTTCGAGATAATGAGAACCATGTCCTGGTGGTTCACCGTTTGCCCAAGCTTTTCTTCTTCGTTCAAGAGTCTCTTCTCTTTCTTCTTTGGTTTTAGTATTACCATAATTAATCATCATCCCTTCTATTATTCCTAATCTCTGTCCAGGAAAAGAAACATCATCAGCCAAATAACGTAAAACAGGGTTATATTTGTGAATCATATTGAATTTATTCATAGTACCGTAATGAAAATAAGTGTTAAAAGGATCTTTTATTTCTCTTTCTTCTCCAGTATTAAAAAAGTTAACACATTCTATCTGAGCAAGATTAAATCCCCTTCTATCTAAACGAGCCAAAGCATCATGTAATGGTTCCATAGTTACTGGAAATAAATCACACCCGTTATAAATTGCCCAATCAGGTTTTTCTCGGTGAAGGGTTTCCACGATGTCATTTTGTAACATTCTTAAATCAAAGGATTCTCCAGTGTCTAATCTATGTGAAGGAACCTTATTCTCTTGTAGATATTCCCAAGTACCATCAGTAGACATATTATCTATGATGTACGGTTCTAATTTATTTTGTTTACAGTATTCTAATTTTAATGGAAGGTACTCTCTTTCATTCCATACTGTTAATATACACATTACTCTCATTGAACTACATTTATAAATTGTCCTATTATTGATCCCGTACGATTATCCCCTAAAGCTTTTCCAATGTATGGGAAAAGTCTTTCCATGTAATCTTTTTGTAATCTATTAAGTTTTTCGTCATCCTTATCTCTTGTTTTACTTTCATAATGATACGCAACGGCATCACTAACAAATAAGTTTACTTTACCTTCTAGTAGTATAGAGAAATTTAGTTCCGCATCCTCAAAACACTCAATATAGGTTGGGTTAAATCCACCCACCTTTAAGAATAATTCTTTTTCTACTAGTAAAAACGCCCCGGTATTACCAACCACTGGGGCAACACCTTCAAACTGATGTTTATATGGTTGTCTAAGATTATAGTGAGATATTTCTATGCGGTTTAACCCACCTTCAGTTAACCATTCTTTTTTTAACCATAATAACATACCACCATGTTGTACAGTATTATCACCAAAATGTAGTCTAGCACCAACAGTACCTACTTTCCTTCTATTTTTAATCCAAGTAGAAACCACCCTACTAATTGCATCATTAATCAATTCAATATCATTATTACAGAAAAGTAATAGTTCACTATCTTTTGAAATGTACTCATAAACAACTTCGTTATTGATTTGGGCGAAGTTGTAATAATCAAACTTAACTAGTTTAATATTTTCTTTTGTTTCACAAAAATTTTCTATTTCTTTTATGTTTTCTTTACTACTACCAGTGTCGGCAACGACAATCTCGTAGTTAGTATAGGTTGTTTTGTTTAAGATAGAGTTAAGACAAGTAAAAAGAATTTCTATATTATCTTTCGTGGGTACGATTATTGAAAGTTTGGGTTGTTTTTTAATTGTGATTTCTTTTTGTGGGTAAAATACCTCTACTGGTACCTCTGATGGTAAATTTTTAGAATGTCTTTCTACGAATAATTTTCGATTATTCTCCCATTCTTCATTTGTTTGACCGACAGATTTATGAGTTATTCTAATATTAGTCATAACTCCCACCTTAACCCCTTCTAGGTGATTAGTAAAAGTAAAATCTACGTCATAAAAATGAAATCCACTAACCTCTTCATTAAAATTCTTAACTATTTTTTTTCTATCCACAGCAAAAAATAACCCATCTAACATCACAACTGGGATTATGTTATTTAGAAATGGTCTACTGTATTTAGATTCCCAGGTCTTACCTTCATTTGAGTGATTAACTATTCCAACCATATTACTTAGTGATTGGTTAATGTCGTCCCACCATCTACCGCTTTCGGGTAATTTTCTAGTACCAGCTAACCCTAATATACCAAATTCAGTATCATTAAAATGTTTAAGTAGTCTCTTACCCCATTTTTTAGTATTAAAAATTATATCATCATGACAAAATAAAATTATATCATTTTTAGCTTCTTTTAACGCCTTATTGTAAATTTTAGTTAGTGATTCACCATTTGGATTTTCATAACAAAGTACTTCCACATTTCGCATTCCAGAAGTTTCTTTTAGTTGTTGGATGTATAGTTCTTCTTTTTTACGAGTACTAAACGCTATTGTTAAATTCATATTATTTTCCTGTTGACCCAAAACCATCGGTTCCCCGTTCAGTTTTAGTTGTTATTTTTTCGTTATTTATTAAATCTATATATTCACCCGTAACTACTGGACATAAACAAGCTTGGGCAATCCTGTCTCCTTTTTTTATTTGTCTTGTTTCATTACTAAAATTAGCTAAAATAATTTTAATCTCCCCAATATAACCTTGGTCTATGGTTCCCGGAGAATTTAACACAAATAAACCTTCTTTTAGTGATAAACCAGAACGACTCCTTATCTGAACCTCAAACCCTACTGGTATTTCTAAACTAATTCCCGTGGATATTAAACCCACTTCTTTCGGTTTTATCTCTACTTGTTCAGACGAACTTAAATCAAATCCACTATCCAATTTATACGCAAAAGACGGATTACTATTTTCTGAACTGTTCTTATAACGTAACTCTATTTTAAGTTTTTCATTAAAAGGGGAAGCCTTTCCCTGTTGTGTTTCTTGGTACTGTACATTGGCATCGTTTATTTCACCAGTCAATGCAGTTAAGTCTTCTAGTGAGGCATCATCAGAAAGAGATTCATACTTATCCACTAATTTACCAAAAACTTTTTCTAAATCATTAATATTATCCATTTTATAAATTTTTAATTCTTTTTATTATTTTAATTAGGGAACTTACATCTTTTTCACAATAATACATAATTTCAGTCTTCTTACCATCGTACCAAGATTGGTGCATATTTTCTCCAGTTACCTCACCTTTCTTGGGTGATTGTAGTCCCATAACAGAAGTTACTAAGTGTAGTGAAGATAAACCCTTATAAGAACCAAAATTCCACATCTCTTTTGTATCAAGAGCTTTGACCTCCCAAGGTTTTGTATCGTGAGAAGGTAATAACAAAGGTGGTGCAATGTTATTAATTAACATTCTTTTACCTAAGTAGGGTAAATCAAAATTCTTAATATTGTGACCACATAAAGTAAAACCAACTTTTTCTATTTTATGTAGTAGATGTGTTAATTGAATTAAGTCATCGGATTCATTGCCACTACAGAAAGATTGTAACTTTTCTTGTTCTCCGTTTAGAAACCCAACACTAATACACACAATCTTACCAAACTCAGGTAACAAACCAGAATACTTTTCATATAAAAACTCACAATCTTTATCTTCATCTTCTGGGTAGTTTCGTCTAAAATAAGAACACCCTATTGTGTTCCATAGATCCCAGAGAGACTCATCCATTTTTTTTAGTTCATTAGAGTCTTTATAGGACCCTGCAGTTTCTATATCAAGAAACAATAACTTATTTTCATTTATATTTTCTAACATTATATCTCGATTTATTTATTTACAATACTTCTATACCATTCCGCTCTAGTTTTAGTTACTTCTTTAATATGATATTTTTGTACATCTTCATAAAGTTGCTCACCTAAATCTTCTACCATGTTTGGATTGTTAATTAGGGTTTTTATGTGTTTGTGCCACCACTTATGGTTTTTTGATGTTGGGACTAGAAGAGAGTTTCTTTCATGAACACAATCAATCGAATAGGGACCAAAATCCTGTGCAATTAAAGCCTTTTTATGGAATCCTGCCTCGATAACTTTTAGTTGGGACTTAACTCTATTGAATGTAGTTTCTTTTAGGGGCGCTAAAGAAATGTCCATTAAGTTATAATTTGTAGCGTATGTTGTTATTGGTTTTGTCCAAACCCTACGATAGTTTTCGTCTGTTGATTTTGGTATTCCTTTTTTGAATTGTAGTAATTCTTCTACATCTTTTTTATTTTTTATAATGTCATAGTCCCCACTCATTATTTGTTCATAATTGTACCAAACAGATTCTCTTGGTTCTATTTTTCTAGTGTGTTTTGTTCCGTCTGGTCCAATTGTAGTCATTGACCCTCTTGTGTCGAAACCACATAATACCATTTGGTATCTATCCTTAAGTGATTGGTCAGCTTTTAATTTTTGTATATTACCTCTTAATATGTCTAAATCATGTAGATGTGAAGACCCTCCCAACCAACCAATCCTAACAACGTCAGATTTTTCAGGTTTAGGGATAAATTGTCTTTTACTAGGGTCGATGGCGTTAGGAAAAATTTCAACATTTTTATTATATGGGATAATCTCCTTAACAAATTCTTTGGTTGTGGTTGTAACATACCGAGCTGCTTTAATATTTTCAACTATTCTAAGATTAATTTTCTCTTCTACAATCATAGTATGAGCTGGGTGTTCCGGGCCGGGCATCCAAAAATCGTCGATGTCCATTATAGTTATTATACCCCATTTTTTACAATCCTCAATAAGTCTTAAACAATTACCCCAATCACCCATACCTCTATGGAAATGTAGTATATCAAAATCTTGCCAATAAGTGTCCCTATTTCTCCATGGTTCGTAATTTATTTCAACCCTAAATTCTTCTGGGTAATATTTTTCTAATGCTGTGTGAGGGTCAATGGATCTAAATGACCCAACTCCTGTCCTATCTGAAGGAACAACCAGTACTTTTATTTTCTTAGACATATAACTTTTATTTTAGATAATAATAATAAACATTTTTAAGAATTAAATCAAATAACTGTAGTATATTAAAATACTTACGAACCTAAATATATTTATCTATATAAAATAAATCAAATGGCGATACATAATTATGCTTTTAATAATCTAGATGCTAAGATCAGTAATGACTCTTATTGGGATTTCTTTTTGTCTTCTGACCAACGAGACTTTAACCAAGAGGTAATCTATTCAACCGAAATAATGAGTTATAGTGCCCAAACAGCACTTTTCGGAAATACCTTCTACTCAACTAGATTACCAATCTATATTGATATAAATGATCCACAATGTAGTAGTCAACTAGAAATGCATAATCTCCAAAGCCTTGGTGGTATAAGTGGTGTCACTTTTAGTGCTGCGGATGGTAATAGAACCGAAGGCAACTACTACATATACTCTAATTGTCCCCAACCAGGAGAGTATAATATAACAAATAATTTCCCAACAATACAAGGACATAGTAACTACAATTGTGATAGTAACTACATGAATTACATAAATTCAACTAGTAATAAACCTGTAGTAGGACAAGAGGCGGACTTTTATTTACATGTTGATAACAGTGGTGCGGTAACGGTAAGTGCTTCCACTCTTTATTTTACCGCAATAAATGGAGGTTATGATTACCAAATTAATGACCAATTAGTCATTCCCGATAGTAGTTTAGGTGGAGGAGGTGCGGCAGATGTTTTAATGACTGTTAGTGGAGTTCACTATGGGAATGATATACTCGATGGTAAATTTTATTCTGGTAATACATTACTAAGTAAAATGGGTTGGTCTTTTGCTTCGGTTACCGACTCACAAGAAATAGAAGATTTAGGTTTAACAGGTATTGATAATGGTCTTTCTCAAACAATTACTGGGGACACATTACACTTAGCTTCCAGTATACCAAAAACACCAAAAGATTATACTTTTGACCCTAAGTGGGTTGATTATAGAATGAAAATGCATCAAGTTAGTGGTTTTACCTCTAAATGGGATAGATACGCACCGGGTAAAGTTTTAACTTTTAGTGTACAAAATGGGACTAATGTAAATAGAGCGACTGGGTCTTACACAATTAAAACTGATTATAGTGGAGTAACTTCTACTAATGCGTCTGTACAGACTTTTCCTCTTGAGTTGGTTATAACTGTAGATGATACTGGGATAACTACAAATACAGACATTAGAGTATTAGACCCTGGGAATTGGTGGGCAATAAATGATACAATAACCATACCAAGTGCTCTAATAGGTTATCCTCCAGGGGTTGCTGATTATTTAGTACTAACAGTTGGTTCTGTAACTGAAACAGATAACACAACAGGAGTACTCGCAAATCCTATCAACTACGGGATGAAATCAGATTACGATAGGAGTGGGTTCTATTATGATTTGTATGGTGGTTTTTTCCAAGGTTTCTATAAGTTATTTAGTTACGGATACCAAGTACTACCTAATCGTATGGATAAGGGTTGGACTGTTGAGTGTTTATTGAAGGTTAGGTCTTCGGGTTCCAGTTGGAATAATCAAGTTGGGACAACCTTAAATACTGCATATCCAAGTAATGAAGGACTCTTCTTTTACTTTGGGGCTCGTTCAGAGAATAAATTTTATAATTGTTTTAGTGGGGAAACTGGTTACACAACTTCTGATAATTATACAGATTTATATAATTGCACTGGGAGTTGTGTTTTTACTGGGATATCGGCAGATACCTGTCAAAGTGCAGTAAATTATGCTTGTCTAGATGGTACTTGTACAGACGAGTCTAGTTGTACAGATATAACCCAGTGTAATTCTTCGTGGGTTAACCTAGGTACGAACACTGGGTGGACATACGATGACAAAATATTTAATGGTAATTTTTATACCAGTGCACAAACAGAATACCAAATAATGAGTAATAACTTTGGTTTAAGATTAAGTGGTGGTCCTGAATATGGTGGGTATAAATTAGGGTATAGGGTTTTAAGATTTACCGGAGACACTTCGGTTACTGGTACGAGTGATAGTTTTGCTTGTTCTGGTGGAACATATGCCACGGGGTATACTATAGAAGAGGCCTACTCACCCCCAATATGCACCGGATTAACTCAAGATTCCTGGATTAAAGTGGATGCTGTATTTAAGCGTAATAATTTTTATGCAACAGATTTACAAAAACTTTGGAAGGGTGGAACAAATTTAATAACAACTTTAACTTGTGAGGAGGAAACCGTGGCCATGTCAGGTTCTAGTGCTACAACAACAAACATAATAGAAGGGGAAAAATTATTCTTACAAAATATAGCATGGACTGGTGATAAAGTTAATAGGGCTGGTGACCTTACACTATATGTTAATTCTCGTCCAGTTCTAAAAGTGCCTAATTTTGAGGAAGTTATCCCTAGAAGGTTAAACGAACTTCCGATGAAACAACTAACTGAACCATATTCCATGTCTTGGGGTGGTGGTTCTCAAGGGTTATATGAATCTTTAACTCTAAGTGGTAGTCCGGGTGAGTCGACTGTTTTACCACTACAAATACTAACCGAGATAATTAATGCTAGTGGAAATAAGATGTGGACACCTATCTACATTGGGGATATTTGGACATTTGAGGCACAACCCGCTTGTACCACACTTTATTGTAGTACTACTTGGAGTACTTTTTCAACTGGTGGTATTTGGGATGATACTGATTTTATTGTAAGTACTTCTTACGGAACAGGTTCACAGTGGTTGTGGAACTATGATTCTGCTGGTGCTAACTTTATAACAAATGGGTCGGTACCTACTTTGAACATAGTACCATTCGATACGGGACAAGGATATGATATAGGTGATACTTTTACCTTACCAAATGTTGGTGCAACTGGTTGGAATCAACCAGCAAATCCATATACTCCTTTTATTGCTACTGTACTTCAGACAGGTACTGCCACAATTACTGATAATGTGGCAGAAGGTAGTATTAAAATTAACACAACAACTAATGCTGGTACAGGGATTATACAAAAAGGTACAATATTTTATAAAGAACAAGATTATCAACAACCGGTAATTGCTGGAGAGACTTATGATGTTTTTATAAAAGCTTATAAAGTAAGTGGTGACACGACTTTAGATATGGGTATTTCTGCCACTACTGCTAGCACATCTTATTTTAACCTCTCACCTAATGGTCCAGAAGTTAAATACTTTTGGCAAAATCAAGAATTACCACCTTCAACAGGGGATACACTTCTATACTATTCTTATAAAGCAACCTTAACTGGTGATTTATTTTTGGGACCTACCCCTGGTACTGTTGGTGAAATGGTTATTGAAAAGGTCGTTTTCTCTAAACAAGTTTATAGAAGGGATGTGGCTGACGAGAGTATGCTCATCCAAAGAAATTTTGGAGGTAGTTATATGGGTGGGATATCTCAGATGCGTTTTTATGTGGAACCATTAGACCCTAGTGAGTTAATACATAATTATTATGTTAATGCGGAAAGATATGGCCTACATGATTGTGTTTGTGGAAATGCTAACTTCCCTATCGAAGGTTGTGACACAGAATATGGGATATATACATTTCCTGTGGGTATTGATACTATTTCATTAGATTTTAGTTATAGAATGATTAGATGGGATTATGAGGAAACTGAAAATATTTCATCTTATTCGGGAACAACAAATAACCACAACTTACCATTATTATACAGTTCTCAAGAACCTTACTGTACTGACCAAACTACTATACAACCATTCCTAAGTGAATTAAACGCACCTTATGGGGGAAGACCAATAACCCATAAATGTTTAACACAAGTAGATTGTGTTGGAACTGGTTTCGGTCAATGTGGGGGTACATGGCACGATGATGGGACAGTAGGAACAGCAGTACCACCTAGGGTAAAGTACCCTTTTACGATTGTTCCTAACAAACCACTAACTATTAGTATAACTCGTATAAACCCAGCTGAGATTGCTAAAATAACATTTACCGGTAAAAGGGTAAGGTAATAAAATATAAAGTATTTATAAGTATGGACTTTTACATTAGAAAAAACTCAACAGAACCAATCCTTAAAATGAAAGTTATTGAGGATGGTAGAAATGACTACAATAATTTACATGATAAATTAGCAAACTCATCAATAAAATTTTCAATGAAAGATAATAGCACTGGGGTCTATAAGATATTAAATAGAAGTGGTGGGATAGTCTCTTTATCGAATGTAGATGTGAACGCACCAATAGAATATTATATATTTTATAGGTTTAGAGAACAAGACACAAATAGACCAGGAAGATATCAAGGAGAGTTCAGTATTTATCTTAATGATGATTGTGCGGAATTAATTGTACCAATCAGAGATAATTTATTTATAAACATAAACGACAGTTTTGCGAGAAGTAATTGTGCAAACTGTGTCGATAATTCATAAAAAAGAAAAGAATGGCTTGTAAATGCACTCAAACAACATCAAACGCTACAGGAGGGGGAGCGATAACATCAGCACTTAGTGCTTGTACATATCCTTTATGGATAAATCACGTAAGTGGGTGTACTGGTTCCGCATTAGATATACATATAGGTAATCCAAATGCTAATATTTTATTTAATGTTGGACAAGCTACAGAAGATAGAACATTCGGTGTTGATAACATTGGTATAAATAAAACAAGTCCTTTACACACTCTTTCATTATCTGGAACAGTTGATGTAGAAAATTTCATGCATTTTGATGATGTGGGTTACGGATCTAAATTTACCACGTCAGGTACTGAGGCGGGGACAAATAGCTCTGTTTATTTAGGATTTCTTGCTGGGCAAACAAGAACCAACAACTCTAATAGTAATCACAATGTGGGAGTTGGGGGGAAAGGTTTAGGTTCTATTGGTGTCCTTAATAATTCTGAGTTTAATGCGGCGGTGGGGTTTGGGACTATGTCTAACGCAACCTCATCCTCAAATGTTACTGCTGTCGGATATGGCGCTGGATCATTGTTAACTACGGGAAGTAAAAATACTCTTCTTGGTGGTTTGGCGGGGGCGTCACTTACAACACAAAGCGGAAATGTGTTTATTGGTTATGGACAAGGTTTAACTAGTACAGAAGAGAATACTCTACGAATTGGTAATCGACTACAAGATGCTGGGAATACGACAAGACCTTTAATACAAGGAAATTTTGCAACTTCAGCAATGACAATATTCGGTAGTGCGAGAATAACATCCGTACCCGCTGGTGACGACGGAATGTTAACAATAGACGATGATGGATTTATACACCAATCAAAATATACCTCTGGACCACAAGTAAATAAACCAATTAGTATAAAAAATACTGGTATATGGACTGCTAACACAGTTGATGCTGGAGGAGGATTTCTTGGAGACATAGGATACAGATCAGTCTCAATCTCAGGGGGTACAAATGCAGGTGACAGTGCTACAGAATATTCTAGTACTAGGGTTGGGATTGGTACTGGCAGACCTGAGGTTCCATTACACGTTAAAGGAAAATATAGCTACATATATGCACAGTCTGTTGGTGGTGGTGCTTCATACATCGCATCAATAACAGATTCAACTATCGCTTATTTAGGGGTTGGTGCGGGTAGTGGTGTAAAATCAGGTTCAACAACTTGGCGTTTTCAAGCAACAACGGCAGCTCAATCCATGCCATATCCCGATGGTGTAGGAAGATTTGTAGGTACTGGGTTTTCTCTATCTGTTTTTTCTAGAACAGCGGCAGGAGATGCATCAACACAAGATGTAAAAAAACCATTTGCAGTTCTTGGAGACATAAGCGAAATAGGTGGTTCAGCTTTAGTTATAAGAGGAGACGCCGCAGGAATTGGACCAGGTGGGGTTACAAAAGGTATTGGGTTAGGAACTCCAGCTCCAAACAAAGAATTGACCATTATTGGTGGTTTAAGTGCCACGGGGGCAATACACTCAACAAACTATATTAAGTTCGCAGATCCAGCAAAATCTACATATATAGGTTATAATTCTGGTAGTGGTACTACAGCAGATTATAATAATACTTCAGTTGGGTACCTATCTTTGGAGGATCTAAATGGTGGTGGAGCGAATAAGAATGTGGCAGTTGGTTATTGGGCTGGTGCTAGTCTTCGAAGAGCTAATGATGTAAGAAATACATTTATCGGTTCTGAATGTGCGGCCATGTCATCATCTGGAGCAGAAAGTTTTGATAACACTTTTGTTGGGGCCGAGGCTTTCAGAAATAATCCCGGTGGTTCTCAAGTTACAGGTAATGTTGGAGTGGGAAGATGGTCACTGTACTGGCATCAAAGTAATGAAGGTAATAATACTGCAATCGGAGACAGGTCAATGCAGAGAACTGAATCAGGTAGTAGTAATGTCTCGGTTGGTAAAGATAGTGGGGGTGGTACACTGTGTCAACACTGGGGAACTGCCAATGTATGTATTGGGGGAAATTGTGGAAACCATGTTAATAATGGTGATAATATTGGTAGAGTTTTTATAGGATATGGAGTAGGAACGGCAGCAACACAAGTTAATGATGTAATTGCAATTGGTTATAACGCTCAACCAAGAAATTATGAGTATTCGATGAATATCGGAAACTCAATATATGGAATGGATAGGTATAACGCCGGATCAAGAAAAAATATAGGTATACATAGAATCTCTGCGGTTACGGGATTAGATGTGGTACACTCTCAAATTCCCAATATTCCTGCAAATACAGGAGGTGGATATGATATTGTTACTTTTGGGGAAGCGGGAGTTGGATACGAAAAAGGTTATCTACACCAACTAAGAGGAGTAGCCGGTTGGGTTAAAGCGGATGCTGACGATACGATACTCCAAGGAAGTTTATTAGGAATGGCGCTAGGTCCAGAAGTTAGTGATGGGATCTTACTAAAGGGATATTATCACATAGACGCTGCGGATGACGTTACCGCCCCCTCCCCTGGTCAACAACTCTACGTTTCAACTAATGCTGGTAAAATAACGGAGGGTCTTACGTCTCACACCACTGGTGATTATGTAAGAGTAATAGGTAATATGACAAGTTCCACCAACGTCATATACTTTAATCCAGATAACACTTTTGTAGTAGTATAATATGGCAGTTATAAATTCTTTATTGTGGTCACCATCAAACGATATTAATGGTACCTTCTGTGGAAATCCAGTCGATGGTTCAAATATACCTTTTAATGATAAGGCAACGGCTTATATGTTTCGTGACGAGAATGGATTTGTTATACCTAGAGCGGCAATAACTAACATAAACGGACTAGACACCAATGTTGTAGATTGTCCCTGGAAAGCAACTAGGTATTTTGGTCCCTTTGGTACATCTGTGGAAGCTTGTAATTCACTTGACACTTTGGGTACTTTCAGCAAATCAGCAAGCGTAAATATTTTATATATTTTTGATGGTTCTGTTACTGGACAAAGACCCGGTACAGGACAACCCGGTGATCCAATGTGGTTTAACGGTAAAGACACATTCTCAATGAGAGAAACAGAAATGTTAGCACCGTTTGCACCACAGAATGCTATGCCCTTAGGTCATTATATTATATGGCCACGACTGGGTATTGACCATGCGGGAGAAATTTGGCAATTGGCTTACTTTAATGGAGCCTCTCAATTTCCGATAGCAATCGGAGCTCAAGGACAAGGTTGTTAATACTATTACCTTTTTAGTTTCATTTTCCAAAAATTTTTATTATCTTTGTTATAAATTTTAACACAAAACCTTATGCCAATAAAACACGATAAAATACCACATATTGACCAGGACGCTATTTCTGCATTTTTAGAGGGTAAAGACCCCCAACAATACATAACAGCTCTTGAGTATGAACCGGCGGGTAATTATATTCATTTAGTTATTGACGACCCAGTTAAAGGAAAGTTTACAACAAGGAAAAAA
>Ga0209337_1000555_pt1 | contig 30264 bp, 32 predicted proteins | sample LinPmetageLP53_FD_184044 | JGI IMG/M metagenome (GOLD analysis project Ga0209337, IMG submission 184044) | Marine viral communities from the Pacific Ocean - LP-53 (SPAdes) (version 2) | ecosystem: Environmental > Aquatic > Marine > Oceanic | place: Pacific Ocean | collected 2010-02-08 | reverse complement strand
CTAGCCACATATAGCCACCTGAACTAGCGTTAACACCTGTGCCAGTATATGTGACTGTGTTATCGGAACCGTCAATATCCATATAGTTGGTAGCTTGGTCAATATTGATACTGGAAGTAATTGTGTTGTTTGACCCTTGTATGATCCAATCAAGGTCTAATGTCCCTGCTGCTGCGGTGGTTGCTTGGTTTAAAGTAAGTGTGTTTGACGCACCCGTGACAGCAATATTAACATTACTAGAATCGGCACCATACGTGTTGGTTGTGTCTGTAACTACGTTCATCACGTTAGAGTTACCCGTAAACTGAAACATACCTGTATAACTATCAGCAGTAATGTCACCTTTCCACAGGTTACTTGCACCTATCTGGTTTATGTCTAGCGTGTTGGTCGTACCAATAAAATCAAAGTCAGTAAGTGTTCCTGCTACAGATCCGACACCACCTATCAGGTTGCTTCCCCCTTGTTGTTCAAGGTCGATATTCGCCGTAGCGCCAGATTGATCTATAAATATTTCATTATCTGCCAGTAATTTTTGGCTGAAAAATATAATAATCAAAACCCATCCGACAATAAAAACAGCTAACGCAATATAATGTCCATTGTGTTTAATCCACTTTAACATGCCAAAACTCCTTAGCTAGTCCGTCGTTAATAGTTTGCAATACCGCCGTCTCTATTGCTGCTTGGAGTGCTATGTTTATAGACTCGTTTTTTACCGATCCGTTCTCTATTTCTATTAACTCTGTACCGTTTGCTACAAATTTAAATACATCCTCGTTATATGCTACACTAAGTACGGTCTTTGTGACTAAAACTTCTAACAACACCCGCCCTGTTAACACTGATATTGTACGTAAAGACACCGAAAGCGTATCTCTCCTATAGCTTTTAGACAAACCTATGCCTAAATATCTAGCCCCAACACCACCAGAAGTTACGTTGCTTTCGTAACCTACTACACTACCTTGCATCAGTAAACCTGCGAAAAGTAAGGGTTTTAGCTTTTGTTCTTCTTTAAAATCTTGCCTAGCAGATCTTATGATTTGCCGTTCTTTTGCAAGATGTTCTAAACCAACACGGTCTACTACATCAAAGAAACCTTGTTTCTCTGATCCCGCATGGTGTAACGCTCGTATTAAATAAGCAGAAGGATTTTGTGTAACAGCCGTACTGAAACTGGCATACTCACCGTTACTTCTGCGTTGTCCCGTATCATCTACAAAAGCCCCAGTATATACGGCAATCACAGGTTTCTTTTCTGGAGGATCTACACGGGCTAATTCTGTAATAAGAAGTTTGCGTACCGTAGCTTTTTCAATTTTTGGTAGAACGTGGTTATTGACTGACGCGCAGCTAGAAAGTAAAGCTACCAATAGGCACAGATATAGTAGTTTTACCACCATCGGACTCGTTGATTGTAAGTGTAACTTTATCTCCATCAGTGCTGTAATCCACTCGATTGCCTTCTAGCGTAAAACTTCCACTTTCCGATTTTGTCTCTCCAAACATGTTGTCTACAAGTTGTCTAGACAGCTCTGCATATATTCTACTCTCTAAATTACGTATAAACCTAGCAAGCGTTGTGTTGTTAGAATCTCTAGCTAACTCTTCCTTATACGCTTGTATCTCTTCTTTGATTGCTTTGTCACGGTTAAACTGTTGGTTTTCTATGGTGAGATAGTGGGAACTGGTAGCATTGCCTGAGAAGCTAGGATTCTTAAACTTAAACAACATCTCATCAGCGGACACATTACCCAAGGACAATATAATTGCAACGATAAGAAAAACGCACACGGCTGCTACGCCGATTATATGCCCTATAATACTAGCTGTTCTTTTCAGAATCTTTTTTATCTGCAACATCACGTAACTCTATCACCGTATCTAGTTTTTGTTGTAGCCGGATAATGTCATTGTCCAACATACGTATCCTATCAATTAATCCTACCAAAGTAGTCATTGTTTCACCAAGTTTAGCTTTTATTTGTGTCGTAATAAACTGCCAAATGAAATAAATCATATACAGCAAACCGACTGTAGCAACAATAGGAAACCCGTATTCGTTTATCATTTGGGCAATATCCACTAATCTCTCCTTGCGTCTTCTTTCCCATCAGCTCTAGCTAGTCTTTCATTTGCAAGATCAACATATTTTTGGTGAAACTCAATCCCCAAATACTTTCTTTTTAAGTCAACACAAGAAAGAGCTGTCGTTCCGCTTCCCATAAAAGGATCGAGAACTAAATCTTCTACAAAACTATAATATTTTATGATTTTATCACTCAATTCTCTAGGATATGGAGCAATATGTTTCGACTTAGTTTCTGGATGTATTTGCCATGCGTTTGATCTCTCATATCCATCTTTCACTAACGATTGTTTCAATATATCTCCATGATATGAACGTACAACCTTATCAATCAAAAAATCTGAGGGTTTCTGAAATATAAAAATTGTTTCTGTTACGATATTTGGTTTATATGCAACTGGTTTGCGATGTTGATAAAACCCACCATTTCTATTAATAACGCCGCCTTCTGGTTTTATCCATACTATATCATCAATATATTTCCACCCCATTTTTTCCATGATCGAAAAAAAGTGAAACGGAATAGGCAATCTTTTACTTTCGTGCGATCTATTTTTTCTTGCCTCAATTACAGGGGAAAGATTAACAACGCACATTCTTCCTGATGTTGTTACACGAAAAACCTCTTTAAAAACAATATCTAAAAATTGTAAATAATCTTCATATAACGCCCAAAAAGAGTAGTTGCGAGCATTGTAATAAGGCGGCGAGGTGCATGTTAAATGAACACTTTCTTCCTCAATACTTTTTAAAACTTCTTTACAGTCTCCTAACAAAATTTCATTCATCTTATAATCCGTATTTGCCGATCATTTGGGCGATGTTTATTAATCGCGCCTTGCGTCTTCTTTTCCGTCTGCTCTAGAGATACGATCTAAATCTGGGCGTATCCCTAAAACACTGCACATGGTACAGTCCATGCGCACCATGTCGTGATTCATTGTTTTTACCCTATTGTCTAAACTTTGCACAATAAGGTGAATGCTTTGCACCTGTCCGACTACCGATTCGAGTATGTACTTAATTGTAAGAAATATGAAAAACCCGCCTATCAACGACATAGCTATCGGAAACCCGACTTCAGCTATTAAAGTAAAGTACTCAGTCATTGTGTTTCCAAGTATTAGTTACGATAAAACCACATCCATTACAGGCGATATTGTTTTCTAAATTATCTATTAATAAAAACTCATTGTTTTCGCAAAGAGAACACACCAATGCGTCCATTTCTTGTTCAATAGGCGATGGTTCAGGGAAAGGTATTATGATTGCAGTTGCATTGTTTTTTCCATGAATTTTGGTATTGGTCGATTTTTCCAAGTGCAGAACCTCGCTTTTTCGTGACGATAATAGTCTTCATACGCTGCTACCGTTTTTTGGTACCAACCTGTCCATTGCGTTTGCTCGCTTGTGTCTTGTTTGTATTGTTCGGGCATACACTGGGGTAACGGTGAAACTACAGTTAAGTCTTTACCCATCATAAACACGGGCAGATCGGTTAACGTTTCTAACACATATTGTGATTTATGCACTTTGCCATACCTAAAAGTGTATTCCTTACATAATGCCATGCCTAAGTTCCACAACCAAGTATAGTTTGATCGTGATTTACCTGCCCATAGTGTGCAAGGGTGTTTACGGTGTACAGCTTTGTAAGGGGCTTCGTAACCGTACTCATGATACACGGTGCATAACATTTGAGCGGTTTCTAACGGCATTTTGACAACATGTTTGTCGCAATGTAATCGAGCACATGTTTCGGGATCGTCGTGCAAATAAAATATATTCATTACACTTCCTCCTTTTTAAAGGGCACATATGCTATCAACTTTTCGCTTGCATAGTCGTAAAGTTCGACACCAACGTATTCACCTGAACTGTTAGTTCTCGTTGCTATGCAAACTGTGCCGTTGCCAACAAATTCAAAAATGCAGTTAGGTATTTTACTCATGCCACTTCCTCCTTCTTAGCGTATAAATACCCCTTAACCCAAATATCTTTGTCGTCGTCACTCAAAGTGGTGTGTTGACCATAAATATCAGACTCCCACTCGTAGAATTTGGTTTGCCCTTCGTCCCATTGTTCTCTAACTTTTTTCATCATTACACTTCCTCCACTTCAATGTCAGCTCCAGAATAATCTGGCAAAGTTTTGGTCTCTAACCAAGTACGCTCTTCCACTGCAATTCTTTCAGCTTCTATTTCGTCTTCAGCGTCAATGTAAAATATGTTTGTGTGTACTATCCGCACACGATACTTTTTAATGTTTACCACCTACCACCTCATTACTGTTAAATAAGGTACTATTATAACGCCTTGTTTTATCAACGTTTTTCTACGTTATCTGTTCCATACGTTTAATTAGTCGTTCGGCACGGTTCGTTACTTGCCTATACCATAAGCTGTTTTTCATTTCTTGGGCTGCTTTTTGCCATTGGTTTTTGTTTATTGCTTCAATCATGTTTTTAAACTTACAAAATCTAGTTCTTCCTAAGTTAAACATCATGTTAGCGATTATTCTTTGAGCTTCTTGGGGCAGTTTGTCAAAATTTAAAAACACGCCAGTACAGTCATCTAAAGTTGTTTTTATGTCTTGTTCAAACGCTTCTGTGACCCTGTCTATTGAAACCATTGTACCTGTTTGGAGTTCAAACTCTGGGTCTACCGCTGTTACTAAATGCCCTATGCCAAACGTAGGATAACCTAAATGATCTTTGTATATTTCGTAAACACAACCTTCGTCTACTTCCAGTTCTGCTTTTAGTTTGTTTAAATCTATCCCCATTCTATTTCCTTCAACCTTCGAGTAAGTTCTTCTATCGCTACTGATGCTGAGTCTGCAGCGCCTTCAAGCAAAAAAACTCTAGCTTCTAAAGTTTTAATTTGTTTTAAAGTCGAACGGTCAACTTTTGAATTCACTTCGTTTCTAGCAGAAATGTCAGCGCATAAACCTTCTCCGTCATCCATTTTTTGTTGATGATCAATCATTTTTAAATAACTCCTTATTTTCTAATGTTTGGGTTGCTTCTCCCCAGTTTGGTCCTAACTCTGCGTCTACAATGCTAGGAACTTCTAACGAAACACAATGCTCCATTATTTCTATAATTTTTTTACACTCAGCTTCGCTTCCAACACTAACGTCTAACTCGTCGTGTACTTGTATGCTTGGCATAATGCCTTCGTCAACTAAAGCAACCATCGCAGCTTTTGTTTGGTCAGCAGCCGAGCCTTGGATTAATTTGTTTAATGCTTTGTAAGTAAAGGCACGTTTTATTCCAGGACCATGTTCGTTGTACGCTTCTTGGTACGTCATTGCTTTCCACGAACCATACCTGTTTGGCTCCCATTTATCAAACCTACACCTTCTGCCCAATAATGTTCTTATAACACCTTTTTGTGTCGCGCGGTTAACTGAATAGTCAGCAAGTTCTTTTACAAAAGGAACTTTTTGGTGGTATGTAGCAAACAATTCTTTAGCGTCTTCATGGTCTAACCCTAATTGAGCAGCAAGCTTTTTGGTTCCCATTCCGTAAAACAATCCTAAGTTAATGTCCTTAGCTTGTTTGCGTGGCACACCTACTATGTCTGCCGCCATTTGATGAAAGTCTGTTCTAGGGTCAACAGCGTATTGCTTTGCAAATTCTTCTGCTTTTTTGAACCCCATTAACTTAGCGTAATGCACCACTAAACGAGGTTCTTGGCTAGAATAATCAAACGCCCCCCACAGACACCCTTCTTCGGGTAAAAACAACCCCCTAATCATTGGTCCTATTTCGCCGTGTCTTGCAGGGATTTGTTGTAAATTAGGGTTACTGTAACTAAACCTACCTGTAACAGTGCCTCCGTCATCGCTACGTAACGGGTGAAGTTCTGCGTGTATTCTTCCTTTTACTTGATGTTTCAAAATAGTGTCTATAAAAGTAGTTCTTGCTTTGTTGTACTCTCTAGCTTGTACAATCATCCGAGGAATTTCATGAGCGTGGTTCACTAAAAACCCTTTAGTAAACGAGGGCGCATTGGTTTTTTCTGTTTTAGGGTAAGTCAAATGTATTGCGTCAAAAGCTTTTGACACGCTTTCAGCAGCCCATATTTCTACGGCAACCCCTGTTTGTTTAGTAATAGCGTCCAACAACTTTTTTTCTCTTTGCAAAAAATCTTTTTTAATTACTTCTGCTTTTTCAAGATCTACCCTCACGCCTTTTTGTCGCATAGGAATAATTGTTTTTAAAACCTTTAACTCAAGATCTACAATATCTTTGATATCTTCTTTTATAATTAAACTTTTAAAGTGTTCCCACAACTTTAAAGTAAGGGCAGCGTCTTGCTCCGCATACTTACCTACGTAGTGAGCCGGAAGTTTATACATTTCGCTTTTTGCGTCTACCCCAAACGACTTTGCAGCTTCTCTTAACTCTACTTCTGATTTCCGTTCTTGTAGGTAATCTCTTCCTACGGCATTAAGTGCGTAGCTAAAACGGTTTTCGTCAAGCAAAGGCGCAATGACCATTGTGTCTATGTATTTTCCTTTTACGGTTACGTTTTCCGTTAATAACCAACCTACGTCATACGGAGCATTATGAAACACATAGCTTCTGTCTTTTGAAACCACGTCCCTTAACCAATCGAATGTTCGTTTAGGGTCAAAATTCGGACCAATTTCATGTCTTACAGGAAAATACCATTGGTCGTTTTTTACCGCCACAGCCACCCCTATTATGTGCCCGTCGTTTCGAGGCCACCCTGATCCTAACACAGTTAAGTTAGGGTCTTTGGTTTCTAAGTCAATTGCTATTTCGTCGTAATTCGATAAATCAGGGTACGAATCAGGCATTATCCATTCAATAGGTGGTTGGAAAAGTGGTATCTGAGCCATCAGTAATCCTCATTGGTTTTTTGCATTTGGGGCAATTAGCCCATTTGTTTTTCAAAGCTCTTAACGTTATCAATTTCGTAACCTCTGCTTGTGCGTAGCTACAGGCAACACATACAGCGAGCACTTGTTTGTCTAACATGTATTTATCCAGTGCTTTTTCGTTCATTAAGCTCTGCTTCTACTAATAGTAAATACCTTCTTAGGTCACGTATGTCGTCAATCACACCTTCTACACGTTGGTCTTTTTCGGCAGCAGCAAACACATCAAACTGTGTTTCAACAACTTGTTTTTCTAACCTGTCCCATTTACGAGCTAACATCATAAAAGCACCTACACCACCTCTTTGTTTCCAACTGTCGCCATAGCTTTTTTCGGCTTCGTGCAACTTTTTTACATCTTCGTTAGCAACTACACTCACCTGCTGTAAGGTAGCACTGAGTTTTGCTGTTTTCATTTGGTGTTTAAAAGCCATGTTTTTGTTCCCTTTTAATTATGATTCTTGTTAACCAATCCAAACATGCTTTCTGCCATGCTTTGTCTTTAATCGTTTTAACTTTACGAACCGCTGCATCTATTTCGTTACATTTATAAAGCGACCAAGCAGTTCTCATTGGTATAGCGGTTTGGGAGAAAAACAAATTATACGAAAAACGTTCGGTACTGTTTTCAATAAAATCGTCTAAATCCGATAAAAACGTTTCCGGATCGTCTACCAACGCAGGTGAAACGTAACTGCTTCCGTCGTCGTTTAAAGTTAAATAAGGATCAACGTTGGTGTAATCTAAGTTTTTTACTTTTTCAAGCGTGTCTAAATAAGCATGTAAATTGTTGCTAAACTGGTGGTATTTTCCTACCCCGCATTCTAGCGAAGCCGCTATGTATTCTTGCAACACCGACATGTGAACAACGTTTGCTCCGTAAGCCCCCCATATCATGTCGTTACTTCGGTTTACTACCGTCATGTGTAGCTCTTCGTTTCTTACGTTCAAATAAATTTGAGTATTGCACGGTATGTCTTTTTGGTCGTTAGTTTCAACTAGATCTTGTTTAGGATCCCACATACTAATAACGGTACGCCTATCGTTTTTATACCCAGACAAACGGTTAATAGCAATCTCTAATTGATCGTAACCAAAATGATTTCTCCACCTGTGCCCGTATGCTCCTTTAAAAACCATTCCGTCATCGCTGTAAGACGACATGTTTGAATTAAAAGGTTCTAACCATTTTGTGTCATTGCGGCCACCTAACATCCAAAGAGATTCCATTAAATGGAAAAACGGGTTAGCGTTTCTTTTAGGTTCAAACAAAACCCGTTCTCTGGGGTGGCTATAAGTGGTGCAAACAGGAGTTGGAAACTCTAACGCTTTTCCGTTTCTTGTTTCTACTAACTCACCTATTTGGTTAAGTGCTTTCACACCTAAGATTAAAGCGTCGTTAACGTTTCTAGCGTTTATGTGGTACATGTAAGGCTCCTTAGACTGTTTGTTTTAACTACCCGCACCGCTAACTAAGGCATAAGCTTCTGTTGCTTCAGACGCCTTTGCAGGGGCGTTAAAAAACTCTAAATTGTTTATGGCTTGTTTTACTGTTTTCGGGCAAACGTTACTTAGCCGCCTGTTCTGGTTTTCGTACGGACTTGATATCACGTCTATATATTCTTGTGCAATTTTTTTCATTTCAAAATTATCTACCACATAGTTAAAGTTTTGGTTTTGAATCCATTCCCAGTTTTGTTTGTCGGTTAAACCTTCGTTTATTATTTCTCCGTATTCTCTAGCTGTTGCTGTATGCGGAACTTCTATGTAGTTAACGTCTGGTTTCAAAAAACTGTTTACCATTCCTAAATCAGTAGCAACAGGAACGGCACCACATAACATGGCTTCTATGGTTGTGCGGTTATAGTGTGCGCCGTGAGCAGCATACTTTTTAGACCAACTAGAGTCTATTTGTAACCGACATTGTCGTAACGTTTGTAGTACCTCTTTGTTTGGCATTACCCCTAAGTATTTCATACCGTACAGCAAGGCTGTGTCCCATATTTTAACACCGTCTTTATAGTATTTTGGTTTGCATTTATCCTCACTAGTCATGTAGCGGTACTCTATACCTGCACCCCCTATTAACTTGTCGGCTTCGGGTAATACGTGTGGTATCGCTTTTATTAAAGTGTCTACACGTTTCCAAGCTTTAAATATTTGAGCAGACAAAAATCCGTTTCTTTGATCAAACCCTAAACTTTTTTCTCTGTAGTCAGCAGGTATTTCAAACGGGTTTGAAATCAAGTGTCGTCGTATGGGCAACACTTTTGCTGAATGATAAGCCGCAGGGTGGACACAAACTGCTGAATGAAATTTATCCGCAACTGTTAAAAGATGGGGGTACAAACTCGGCAAATTACCGTCATGAACAATGGCTATGTTTTTTGTTCCGTTGTCATACAAATCCAACCATTCAGACACGTCTTTATTTTCTTTGTTCAAAGTAGGTACGGGTATGTGCCATAAAACAGCATCGTATTTGCTAGCTTCTTCTACGAATTGTTTTCTGTTGTTAGGGTTTAAATAAGGAACTTTTTCCATGCCGTACCACCCTCTTGCTTGGTTGTGGTAGTAACCAGTTCCATTAGGCAGCACTTGTAGGTCTTGTTTTTTAAACGACCTAAGAGCAAGTTTCTTTTTAGGGGTTAAACCAACTATGTCTACTTCGTGGCCTAGTTGTTTTAAACCCATAGTTAAATATTCCGCATGGTTTATTATCCCACCATAGTCTTGTATGTTGTACAAAGTCATCAAAATTTTCAATTTACTGCCCCTTTAAATGTTTTGTTTTTAAACGCAATACTAGAAACAAACCTTCCTCTAGGTCGACCTTGGTCTAACAAAACTCTTTGGTATTTGTCCCATTCACATAAACTATGTTCTATGGTTCGCATGTCTATGTGGTTTAGTATTTCGTCAGTTAAATAATCCTCCGAAGCTTGTAACAAAAAGTGCATTTCTTTGTTGCACTGCTCTGGCTTTAAATGTTTTTTCAAAGGTCGATCACGTAACCTGTTTAGTCCCCTTACCGCTCCTGGTCCCGCGTTAGCCCATGTGCGTTTGTCTACAGCGTTACGTAACACGGGCGTGTAGTTTAAGTCGGTAATAACTTCGTAAGCCATAAAGCCCCCACCGCCCCAACCTCTGTGTTGTTTTAACTCTTTGTGGGTTGCTTCTAAAGAATTGGTTTCCCTAGCAACATCAGCAAGTTTTAAACGGTTTTCCCAAATAGGTTTTAAAAAATGATCTACCACTACCTCTGACTTTTTAAGTTTCAAACCTTGGTTAGTTATTATGTAAGCTCCGGTAAACGTTCTTTGTTTGTTTTGCAACCTACGCTCTATTAAAGACTTGGTGTATTCAGGATCCCAGTTTTGGAAGTATACCCACCCATGATCGTCGGCAAACTCTGACGTTCCTATCATACGGAAAAAACAACAGTTGAAAAATATTTCTGCGTAGGGTCTTTTTCTGTTAGGCTCAGTAAAGTGTTCTCTCATCCAAATAGTGGTTTTATCATTTTCTCTAAACGGGTTAGTGAACCTGTAGTCTTGTAAAATTTTGTCTTTTGTCCAAGGTGGTTCGTCTCCTCTTACTCTAGCTTTATAAATAGAATGGCGCTCTTGGATCCAATAAAAATAACTTTTCAATGAATCGGTGTTTGTTTCTTGTAACATGGTGTATCCCCAACTACCCCCATAGGTGTTGCCTATGGGGGAAATTATGCTAGTTAAGCGTTTGCGTATTCCAACGCTTTGGCTAATGCCCTGCGTTTGATAACAGCACCTGACCCAAACCATGCAGAGTGCAAGGCGTTACCTTCTATTTGAGAACGTTTTTGGTGGTCAATAAAGTATGTAACACCGTTCAACGCACCCCACCATGTGCCCTTGGCAGACTTCATGTCTGATCCAGGACTAGTTAACACTGCCTCGTAAACAGACTCAGCTGATTTTTTAAACTGGTCTCTTACAGGTGGTAACGACTGGCTGTTTTGTAACGCCTTGTGCCTGTCGGCTAACAACGTTGGTTGAAACAAGTCGGCTACAAAATTTTCTAAGCTGCCTGTCTTGTATTTTTTACTAGACAAATACTCGCTTTGCTCTTTAAACTGTGTCATTTGCACACCGCTTAAACCTAACGACTCTTCGGCTGCTTTTTTGATTTCTTCGTCAAACATTTGTAAATGCACCACTCTAAATTTAGCACCCACTTGGTTAAGAGCTAACGTTAACGTGTTGTTGCAAACAACTCGTATGGGCGTAAACATTATGGTCATTGCTTTACCTACCGTGTGGCTGTTGTTGACCAACAAATAACCACCTACTTCGTCGTTGCCTGCCAGTTCATATTTTTGGTTTAGTTTGGCTAAACCCCAAATATCCTTGCCTGCTTTCAAACTACCTGCGGTTTCCATTTGCATGTTACCTGCTTCGGTAAACTTTTTGAAAAAGTCTAACACTTGGTGGTTTTGAAACGGCACATAACCTTCGCCACACGGACTCAGTATTTTGTTGTCTGAGTCACGAGTTAAAAAGTAATTACCGTCGCAACGTAAAAAGTTTGCTTCGGAACGTGGGTCTAACAAATTAAGACAATTTGGGTTGTCCAATGTGTAAGCCTGTCTTTTGCTTACTGTCCAGTTAAGGTCAGCTGCCACCAACATTTCTTCAGGTGTCATGTTATTACTTACAGGGTTTCCTAACCCGTGCCAAGGGGTTTCGCCTGCGTAAGCCATTGTTTCTATTTCATGTGACATTTCTGTCTCCTTTCTATGAGTCTAGTTTACCCATAACAACTACGGGTAAGTTTTCAAACGTTATTGTGTTTAAATCAAGCAAGTATTCTTCGTGCTCTGTTAAAACGTCGTCAGCACCCAACGGAATCAACACCGTTACGGTAACTGTTTGAGCGTCTTTTGGCTGCACTTTTATTACGGGCATCATTAGCCCTTCCTCTATGTTGTGTATTTTTTCTTGAGGAATGTAGTTAACTTTAACGTAGTTTTTATTGTAAGGTTTTTTACCGTTCCAAAGGCCGTGTTTAGAGTCTGTTACGTTAGCAGCTATTAAAGCTTCTACGTTGGCAGACAACAGCGTTTGCTTGTTAAAAAACTTAATTTCCATTTCTCTACTTTGCACAATAACCCCTTTCTATGGTTGTTTAATGTAGCCCCCCTATAATAGCCCATGCTTTATTTAGAAGGTAATGTATTTTATCCATTAGGAATAACATAACCTTCGCTGTATATAGGGTGGATCAAATGCAGTTTTTCTATTGCTCTTGTTAGTCCTACGTAAAAAACTCTAGCTTCGTCGTCATCATTAAAAGTATTTTTCCTCCACATAGAATAAGGTCTTTTTACGATGTCTGTCAACAACATTACGTTAGTGGCTTGTGATCCTTTGGCGGAATGAATAGTTGAAATTCTTATTCTAGGGGTTTTTGTTAACGATTCTCCTTTTTTCAAACAAGCCTTTATGTATGTTCTGTCGTTGTCTGGTATCTTGCTCATTCCTTCGTTCCACGGTTTTTGATGAAGCAACCCGTGGTTTTGAATTAAATCCTGCATAGAATAAAACGTGCTTTCTTTCCCGTTTGGCATAGTTTTGTATCCGTAAGCTACTTCGGTGTGCAACATCATTTGTTTGTATACGCTTCTTACTTCGTCAGCAGTCAACATACCGCCTTCTCTTAACGATTCCCAACAACGAACTGCTTCCAATATTTTACTGTCTATGCTTTTAGATCCGTTGTATGTATACAGGTGCCCTCGTTTACGGACTTCTTTTTCTATTTCTTGTGCTCCTCTAGTTGTACGACTAAGTAACAACCAGTCTTTTTCTGCCATGTCTACTTCTTCAGAATGCCTGTTCCAAACTATTGATCCTTTTTCGTTTCTTGGTTGAAACTTTTTAGGTATTCTGCCCATCACTTTTTTTATAATTTTTTGGCTTAACTCGTGGTGGCTAGAAGGTATTCTATAGCTTTGGTTTAATATGGTGGTTTTACCTTTCAACGAAATAAACTTTTGGACGTCTGCTCCTGCATACCTAAATATAGCTTGATCGTCGTCGCCTGCTATGTAAATTTCTTTACATTTTTCCTGTAACTGGTCGACCATTTTCCATTGAAGAGGACTAAGGTCTTGAGCTTCGTCTATAAAAACTATTTCTAAATTAGGTGAAAGTTTTCTTTCGACAAATATTTCTAGCATATCGGTGTAGTCGTACATGCCGTAAGAGTTTTTCCAATGCTTCATCCCCCTGTTTACGTAATCTACTCTTGCCCAATCTGTTTTTAAAGGAACGGTGCTTTCGTTGTAAACTTGTTTTAACGGTTGTTGTAGTATGCGGGAAATATTAATTATTTCTAAGAACTTGTCTCCATAACCAAAGTCTTTGTATGGCTCTTGGTCAGCAGCGGGGTCGCTGTAAAATCTGCCTATCTTTAACCACTCTGCAATTTCTTGGTACTTGCCGCTGCTCATTATCTGGCTAGGCATAAGCCCTGCTTGTAAAAAAGCAAGACTGTGCAGGGTTCTAAAATAAGGCAGTTCCTTTTTAACTAAATTAAACTTTAAAGAAGCTCTTTCAACAGCCTCTAGTGCTGCCCTACGGGTAAACGCAAAATAACCTATACGGTCAGGGGCAACCCCAGAGTTCAAATAAAACTCTACCAAGTTAAGTAGTTTGGTAGTTTTACCTGTCCCTGGAGGTCCTAAAACAATATTCATATTATGTTGTCGTTAGTAGTTAGATTAGGTAAAGGTATTTGTGAGTCTTCGGTTTCAAAATACGTTTGTGATATATACCACACATGAATACCTTTGTTTCGTATTCGCCAAAACATTTTTTCTGCACCTAAGTCTTGCAGTCTCAATGTTATTTTGTTAGACGAATAGTGGTTAAAGTCGTTTACTGACAGGTGCTTCTTTATGTCTTTTATTTGTAAGTAAACATTACCCTCTGTCCAAACAGCTACCCCTTGTAAGATGTCTTCACGTTCTTCGCCCTTTGCTCTTTCACAACAAAACGCATGAAGCAGGTCTTCAAACTCACCTTTAAACGTAGCGTCTGGCGGAACTTCTACAATAGTTACGTTGTCTAATAAAGTTTGTATTCGTGTTTGCCAAGACCTTTGATTTACCATAACAGGGAATTTGTTTATTTGCGAAACACACTCCCTTTGAAATTGACTTTGAGCCGTAAGCCCGTTTGTACTTAACTCTACTCGTTGGTTGTCTACGTTAAGGATCCAAATAGGTGGGTCGCCGTCTATTTTAGTTAAGCTACTTAAATCGTTACTAACACCGTTTGGTCCTACTCCGTATTTTCTTAACCGACAAACTTCTTTGTCGCAAAAAGGTTTTATAGGTTGGTCTTCGCATTTGTAAAAATAGTCTTTTTTCTTTAGTTGCCTTATTATTGTCCCTACTTCGTTATGACTTAACGGGGGATGCAAATAATCCATGTTGTATCTTTGTAGGGTTGTTTCCCAGTTGTTTTCGTCAGACAACCTTGCATACACACCTAAATTAAACAATGCGTTGTTTCTCGACCCTTCTGCAAAGCCCTTACTGCATAAATGCTGTAAACAAGGTGGTCCTTGCTCTAAAACACCTTCTTCTACGCCAAAAGCAAAATTTAGTTTTTCAAAACTAGAAGGGCTAATAATAAAGTTTTTTGTATACTCTATAAAACCTTCCGCAGACAAACCTTCACCTTTTTTGTCAAAACCGTATCGGGTGCTATTGTTACCAGAGTGGTAAGGCATGTTTAAAAAATTTCCTGTGTCGCCTCTGTCTATTAAAATAGTAGATTGTTTAGGAAATATTTCTGAACCAGAAAAACCCAACGCTGCTGACAACTCCGACATTCTTCTTTGCATGTCAGCGGCTTGTGTAGGAGCACTTAAAAATACCCATACATGCGCTCCTCCGCTTTTAGTTCTGCCCACTACGGCAGGTATCTTGTGTTGGTTTAGTTTGGAAACTAATTGTTTGTGGTCTACGTCATATTCGTCTATGTCTATAGCCCCCCAACTACAGGTGTTGTCACTGCGTATAGGAATAATTCCTATACCTGTTCCCCCCTTTAAGTGTTCTTCCCACATTTCTTCTGTTGTGGGCTCTCTTATAACTTTTGCTGTGCCTTGTTTTTTGCCGTCACTTGATCGGCTGCTCTGCACAATAAAAGTACCGTGTGCTATGTCACTGCCCGAAAACAGTGTTAGAAAATCGTTTGAAAGAGACATTCTGCCCTCCTTAAAATAGGGCTTTGCAGAGCAAAAACCTGCTCCACAAAACCCCGCAGCCACAGGGAGATCAACCCCTGTTACTGTTCTTAACAGAAGGTTACATTACGCTGTTTTCTTCAAGACCATCAGTTATCTGGTCTTTTGAATCATGCCCCAATGTTTCGTCTTTAATCGAAACCTCCCCTGCTTTAACCGATTGAGAAAAAGAAACAGCGTGTTTGAAAAGCATACTGTCGTCGTGGTCGTCTAAATTTAAACCACGTTCTCTAGAAACCTCAAACCCAAACCAATTACCTTTTTCGTTCTTTTCTGCCACAGAAACTAACTTGTACACCGAAGAACAAAGAGGCAAAACAAACATACCGTTTTTCCCCTCTGCCATCAAAGACTGAGCTTGTGTCAACCACTTCTTAGCCTTTTTCAGTTGCGTAGAGCTCATACAAATCAGTGCTTTTTGCAGCCCCATAGTAGGGTGTGCCATCAACACGTAAAAATTAGCCGTGTTTTGTAACTGATTACCGTTAGGAAGTATATCCCTGTTTTGCGTGTCAGTTATGGTGGTGCTTTTTATTGCGTCGTCTGGCATGTAAGAATTAACATACCCGCCACCGTTTTCTCTTAGCTTCCATTCAATGTACCGTCTGTTGTAGTGGCAAGGTATAACGGTAATACCTTCTGTTCCGTTGTAGGCTTCGTTTAAAACAGTGTTGTAAAAATCACCTGCCTCAGCCCCTTTTACATAAGCGCCTTCTTGCTTTTGTAGTTGAGGACTTAACTGTGCTAACAACCTTATGAAAGGTATAGCCAAGTCGTCGGCTGTTACCTCTTCAAAACCACTGTTTGTCATTGCAAATTCTTCTAACTCAATATTAGAAATAACAATATTTTTAGCTGTTTCTTCAGCGAGTTCTTTGCTCATTCTTTTATCCTTTTTGTTTTCTAGTTATTTTGGCTTTATTGCCTATATAGATACCAAATACATCCATAGGAATTTTAGTACCTTTTTCTAATTGGTCTCTTGCAAACGCTTTTAACGTCATTGGTTCTACCCATTTTTTAGTATTTACAGGCATACCTCTGTCGTTTAGCTCGTCTGCAAAGTTTTCAGCATCTTGCTCTTGACCACGAACAAAATTAGTTGAAACTTGGTTTTTTATTAAATCACCGTGCCCGTTGTCTATTAACCAATGAAACGCTTCGCCTTGGTTGTTTTTAGATATACTTGCACCGTAGAATTTACTGACCTCAACTTTGCTTCCATCTAACAAAGTAAAATCCAACATGTTGTTTTCTTTCATAGCTTCCGGAAGCAGCTCTTCTGCTACTTCTCTCAACTTTTTCTTAGCGTCTTTTAAGTTTTCTTCTAAAAGATCTACTTGTTTTTGAGCCAGTTGTTGTTGTTCTGCTAACCTAGAAACTAACGCTATTCCGTCTTTGTTTAACGTAGACAAAGCATCTGCAACGCTTTCAAAATCAAAGTCCATTTATACCTCCTTTCTTTAGGTACAGTTAATTATGTTTTCCGTACGGGTGCGTTTAAAGAAACGTGTAACGGAAAATACTTACTTTCTTTTCTATCCCACTTTAACATCTTAAATTTACCGTTGTTTATTTTAGCCACAAGTGCTGCTGCTAAAGCAATAGCTGCGGGGTCACCTGCGAGCAATAAATAGTCGTCATCGCAAAATCTACTTAAAACACGGTTCATGTGTTTAAGCGTAGGTTGCGTAGAATAACTCGTTTGCTCGTTAGACGGAAGCAGTATTTCTAACTCACCAAATGCTAACGCATCAGATAAATCTCTACCTCTCATTTCTTGAACAATGTAAACAGTCATGTCTTTCTCCACATGTTAATAAAACAGTTTAGCATGTGCGTATGCTATTGGCTAAAAAATTTCTTCAAACGTTGCAGCCATTTTGTCACATAATCAATCTCGTTTTTTTGCGGTGCTTTATACCTGTAAAGCAAATATCTTAATTCGTTTATAGAAAGTTCATATTTTTCGGCTATTTGAAAATGTGTTAAGGAAGTGTTTGCGTTTAGGTCTTTTAGCTTGTCGGCTAGTTTGGTATTGTATCGGCTGTTCAATCTCATAATTCCTCTTTCTTAGGTGTTTTTGTACTTTACATAATAGGCGTAAAAGTAAATAAAAAGGTAGTTAATTTTTTTCTAAGTTGTCGCGCGAACGGAAGATAGTGTATATCGTATATTAGAAAATGTTAAAAATGTGTTTTTAACTTTTTTGTGTTTTGGGCTCTATTAAGCAAAGCAAACGTGAACAAATAAACTGGCTAACGAACCTGTTTTACTGTAAATTACATAGGCTACATATAAGTAATTACTCAAAAAGAAAGTGAGTTATGAGATACAAATTTAAAATGAAACCCTACAAGCATCAGCTTGAGGCTTTAGAAAAGTCGTGGGATCTACCTTATTTTGCTTTTTTCATGGACATGGGAACAGGCAAGTCTAAAGTGTTAATAGACAACATGTGTCTACTGTACGACAGAGGGCTAATAGATTCTGCGTTGATCATTGCTCCTAAAGGTGTGTATCGTAATTGGGAAAGAAAAGAAATTCCGGAGCATCTTCCTGACCACGTAAAAGCAGACATAGTGACTTGGTCGCCTAGCACAACAAAGAAAAAACAAAAAGAGCTACAAACATTAAAAGAACCAAGCGACAATTTAAAAATATTTTTAATGAACGTAGAAGCTTTGTCCACTAAAAAAGGTAAAACTGCTGCCGAAAATTTTTTGGTTATAAAAAACTCCTTGTTAACTGTAGACGAATCTACGACCATAAAATCACAAAAAGCAAGCAGAACAAAAAACCTAATTAAATTATCAAAATTAGCCCCTTACCGAAGAATACTTACAGGTTCTCCGGTAACAAAATCTCCGTTAGACTTGTTTTCACAATGCGAGTTTTTAAACGCCGAATCGTTAGGGCATAGCAGCTTTTGGACGTTTCAAAACCGTTATGCAAAAATGGTAAGGCGCAACATGGGTGGTCATTCGTTTAACATGATTACTGGTTATCAAAACTTAGACGAACTTAATCAATTGATACTACCGTTTAGTTTTAGGGTGCGCAAAGAAGATTGTTTAGACTTACCCGACAAGGTATACATAAAGCGAACCGTTGAATTAACCACAGAGCAGGGTACGTTGTACCAACAAATAAAGAAAAAAGCGTTAGCCGTTATAGAAAACGACCCTACGTTACAAGACGACTTGTTTGAAACCACTTTACAGCAAGTTACCCCTAGTAAAAAACATTTTATAACAGCTCAGACGGTGTTGACACAACTACTTAGACTACAGCAAGTGTGTTCTGGCTGTGTACGAACCGAAGACGGTGTTGACATAAAAATACCCACCAACAAATTGCCCGAATTGATGAACGTGCTTCAAGAAACTGACGGCAAAGTAATTATATGGGCTAACTTCACCGCCGACTTAAAACTAATACAGGAAAACATTGCAAAAACATACGGGGAAAACACAGTAGAACTTTTTTACGGAGCAACCGAAGGCGAAGAACGACAAAACATAGTTGAGCGGTTTCAAGACCCTAACAGCCCTTTAAGGTTTTTTGTAGGACAACCTAGAACAGGTGGTTACGGTTTAACGTTAACTCAAGCAAAAACAGTTATTTACTACAGTAACGGTTACGACTTAGAGGTTAGACTGCAAAGCGAAGACAGAGCACACCGTATAGGACAAACCAACAAAGTAACCTACATAGACATAGTTACAGAAAACACCATAGACGAAAAAATATTGAAAGCTTTACGAAACAAAATAAATATCAGTACCCAAGTTATGGCTGAAGGCTATAAAAGTTGGATCATTTAAAGTATTGATTGTATGCCTTGGTTCGGGTTTCTGCGTTTAGCTATAGCAGCACTTGTAGAATCAAACGGAAACAACTCTTCAATACCTAAACTTGGCTTGTTTTGACTACTCGCATAAGAATTGTTAGGCACAGAAGCAGGGGGAGAAACAGGAGTAGGAGCTTGTGACTGTTCTAAATATAAACTTCCACCTGTATCTCTTTTTTCTGGCGGAGGCGCCGTCATACTTCCTGCGGGTATTTCTATTGTTTTTTCTGGCGGAGGTTCTAAGTTAGAAGGATTTCCTATTGCTTTCGATACCCCGTAGTCAGACCCTATTCTAAACAAAACACCTTGAAGATCTTTTGTTTGCGAAACTGTTGGTCCTTCTGGGAGTACTGTGCTTGTCAACAATTTAGCTACTTTAGGATCTTTTATAGCTTCTTTTATCAAAGCGTCTTGTGCTATTTTATTTTGAGCATTTAATGCTCTGGTTCCAATATACCAAACGTAAAACCTACTACCTATACGGCTTTCTTGAAGCGACCTAGTTAATGATGTAAGTGATGGAAGCGTCATTCCAAATTTTCCAGCCAGTGCTTCAGTAATAGTATCAGTAACTCCAACTTCAGGAGTTAATTTATTTTGAGCATTTAATACGACTTGCAAATCAGATATTCTAGATAAAAGCTTTATGTCTTCTACATGCTTTTCGCTAAACCCGTAGTAACTTGTTTTTCCAGTTTTAACACCTAGCCCTATCCCTGTGTCTGGGTTTCCTGTTCCAAATTTTCCTAATAGTATAGGCTCAAGATCCTGAAGCACTTTTGAAAAACTGAGTGATGGATCTTTTGCCACTTTGTCAAATATTTTTTTTACTATAACTTGCCTGAAAGCGGGTTCTAAATCTGTTTCGGATTGTTTACTTGCTTTTTTAACGAATTTCACCCAATCAGAAAAATTTCGTGGACTATTTAAAGCGGTTTCAAACGCGTCATCTATAGTTGTAGCTCCGGTATACGCGTCACCTAACGCTCTAACGACTTTATTACTTTCAATAATAGTTTTGCGATTATTCAAATCAGATAATCGATTAGACGCTTGAGTCAATATTTCGGTGTTGTTTTGTCCTTCTGGAAACAAACCCGATGCTTTATAAACTTCTTTGTATTTGTTCAAATGGTTGTTCAACCCTGTAATATTAACTTCTTCTTTAACGCCTCTAGAAGCTATAGCGATTCTGTTTAAAATTTGGCTTCGCATAGGTATCAACATTTCTGGGTTGAGTTCAGCAAGTTTTAAAAACTCATTCATTGTATTGGTGTTTGCTAAAAACGTGTCTAAAACTTTTTCGTCAGGCGTCACATACACAGGCAACCCTTCGGCAGACCCTGATCCTTTTTGTCTAATTTGAACAGAAGCACTTTGCTCAAAAAGATTGGTGTGCTCTCTACCGTAAATAGTATTGAACTTTGCAAGTTTTTTTGTAATAGAAGCGAATCCTTCTCCTGCGGTATTTTTTTCAGCTAAATTTTGTAGTATTGTTTTAAAAGAAAACAGTTCTTTCATAGCTCTAATGTTATTAAAACTAATAGCTTTACCTAACTCGCTACCAACGTCGTCTCTAAAAGCCTTCCAATCTTGAAAAGTCAACGTTCCTTTATAATCTAAAAATCTTGTTATCAATTTGTTCGTTCCCTCGTAAGACAACGCTTTTTCGCCTTCTGACTGCAATATGGTTTTTGTTATTTCTTTTTGAGCAGTTTCAACTCTACTAGCAGGTGCTACAGGGTCAGCGGTGTTAATACCTAGATCTTCGGCAACTTTATCCATTCTTTTTACATTAAATTCTCTAGCCCCTATGATAGTATCACGAACCGTTCCTCCTGCTACGGCTTTGTCGAAATCGGGTATAAGAGCAGGGATTGTATCTTTTATTATTGATTCAGTTTCTGCTATTTCACCTTTCATTCTTTTAAGCACTTGCTCGTTTCTTTTAGTAGTAGTGTTTATTACAAATGCAGGTGTGTCGTCTAATAAATCACCACCAAACGTGTTGTACCTAAAATTTTCTACACCTTTTTCAAACAGTTCTAAACGTTGAGCGTTTGCCCTAAACTCATCCGTGCCTTCTCTAACAAGTCTAGCTTGTTGTCCTAACAACACTGGATCTAAAGTTTGTTCGGCTATAGTAAGTTGAAATGGAGGTGTGTCGTCTGGTCCAGGAATTTGAGCTTCTGGCAAGCTTTCTTCCAAGTTTTTGTTTATTGCTTTTTCTATTTCTTTAGTTTGTTCAACATTTTTGGGATTTGCTTTTACGGCAGCTCCTATTTCTTTCGCTATGTTAGTTCTTGCTAACTGAGCCTGTTTGCTTGTTTGTTCGCTAGCTTTAACGTTAGGATCTCTATAACGTGCATAAGCGTCTTTTACTCTGCTAAATGCACCTCCTAAAAAATTGGTTGTTTTTTCAACCCCGTATCTTATGGGGCTAAAATTGTAAGTTTTTGCTGCCAACGCTGTAACGATAAGCGGTGTAAACGTACCTGCTGTAAACCCCGCACCTGTGCTTGTGTCAAATGTATCTCTTTCTATTTTATCTCCTATCCCGCCAGCACCACCTAAAACAACGTCTAATGTTGCAGCACTTGATGGTTTCTTGAAGTAATTAGCAATCATCGCAGCAGGTGCTTGTGAAAGTGCTTCTTTAGCGTCTTTTGCTCCTGTCTGTAGTTCTCTAAATATACGCTTTACCTGTAAAGGGTCTTTAGCTAACCGTGCAGCAACCGCTAGATTTATTGCTGTGAAAGTAGTCATAAAACCTGCCCCCGTGCCTGCGGCTTCAACATATTTTTGATACCCCCCGTCAGCTGCTAATTTTTCACCAGTACCTCTAGCAATATTGACCCTGCGGTCAGGGTCGTTTTCAAAATTAAAAAGATTTAAGTCGATATTTTCTACCCCTTCGTATTGACGAGGGTTAACAAACCGTGAAACAACGTTTCGGGGTAAGGTGTTTGTGTAGTCTGTTATGGGTGCTCCTTCTTCGCTTTTAAAATTTTGACGGTCGTTGGTTTTTGAAATTTCTATAAGCTCGGCTATTTCGTTACCAATAAAGTTTCCTAAATTACCAACACTAGCGTCTAATAAGTTGCTACCAAATCCTTCTATAGTGTCTAATCCTACAAAATTGTCTCGTTTTTCTCTAGCAGTACGTTTTGGGAGAGATAACGGAGTTGTTTCAAGCGACACCTGTTTTTCAGGTTGTGGTGTGTCCGTGTCAGATTCAACGTCATCAAACATTCCTAGTGTATAGTCTGTACTCATTTATCAAGTATTCCTTTATAAAAGAAACTAATCGGTTTGACTATTTCATTTTTGTCGCCAAATACGGTATTTAAACTGCTTTGTAACGTTTCTTGTTTATCTGGATCTGTTTCAGCTGCTAGTGCGCGTTCAACCTGTGCTTTGGTTTGGGTTACGTATGTGTTGTCTAATTTTCTTCTAAAAACCGCTTTTTCTCTATCAGAGGTTAAGTTTTGATACGTTTGTATTTGTTTTTCAATATAAGTTCTACCATGTATGTTACCCAAATTATGTGGGTCACTAGGTTGTCCGGTAGGAACTTTTTCTATACGAGTAATAGGTTGGGCTGTCATGTAACCGATAATGTCTTGTTTTATGTTTTCTACACCACGAACCAGTTCTTTAAATTCTGCGGCAGATAAGTCAGGCGATTGAAACCACTCTACAAGGTCTCTATCTGAGCCTATCATAGCTGCTAATCGGTCTTGCTCTGCTACGGCATACCTGTCGCTCAAAATATTCGAACCAATATAGCTACGTTTTAATTGTTTTATCAACGATTGATTAGATGGAACACTTGCAAAACTGCCCCATTCGCTATCAAAAAGACTAGAAAAAGGAGCCAACACAACGTTAGACAAGTTTTTAGCTCCGGCTGTTAGACCTACCGTATTTTCAAAACCATTGTTTTTTAATAAAGTTCGAGCATTGAATAAAAACGATTCACTAAACTGCAACCGTTTTTGTAGTGTTGACGTCAATGATTCGTCGGAGTTATAAGCAGTTACGCTTGGTGGTGCATCGTCCTGCACAACATAAGCGGTTCCTGTTATTACGTTTTTCCCTGTTTCTTTGTCTACAGCATCTGTTTGTTGTAATGCTTCTAATCGTTGCGGTGTTAAAAGATCCACTATAGTTTGACCTTGCGGGTTTACCATGTGTGTTCTTACGTACGTTTTTTGACCTGTGTCGGGGTCGGTACGTACAACTAATGTTCCTGTGTCGGTAACCTCTAATTCTTCAAAATCTTCAGCGTTTTGACCAACAAAATATGGAACTTTCAACTCGTTTACAGAAACAAGGTCTCCGTACGTAACCGATTTTGTGACAGGGTCAATTATTTCTGGTCTGTAAAGCACCTGCCCAAGGTCTTTACTGTAAACGGCTGTTTGAATATTTTTAAATTTTTGGTTGCCGTTTTCTTCAGTAGGAACAACAGGTATTGTCATTTTTACTTGTGTTAACCCTTTACCCAAACCCGAAGGACCAAGCGATTGAATACGTTGTGATAATTCTGTGCCCTCTATGTGCCTATAGCCTGCTGGTACGGGTACTAATAGTCGTGACTCTGGGTCTACCATAGCAAGCCCACTTTCACTTTTGGTGCCGTCTGAATATTTTCCAACGCGTCGTACGTCTACTAATTTGGTGCCGTCTTTGTTTGTAAACGTTAAAAGAGGTTTGCCGTCTCTTGCGTTTCTCAATTTTACGGTTTCTAACACTAAGTCGTTATTAGCTTTAGCTACTTCCCGAGCATCTTTCCCTGTTTCACTAAAAATTTTCCCTGTAGTGTCTAACAACGCTTTACTATAAACCTGACCTTCCTCTTCTGTTGCCTTGTATATCATTGATAACGTATCTTGCGAACGAGTAACGTCCGCCAGCACTTGTGCGTCTCTTGTTTGTATGGCAGCAAGTTTCAAGGATCTTTCTTGTGCTTTTTCAGCTTTTTTAGATTCTATTGCTCCTTTTGCATATGTACTAAAAGCACCGCCCAACGCTTCAGTAAAAGGTCGAGTGTCCTGCATTAACTGGCTACTTGCTCCAACTAAGTTTAAGTTAGCCATTAAATCGTTATAGTTTTTGTCTTCACCAAAAACATTCTTGTATCCTGCTAGTATTTCTTCGGTAGTGTTGGCAGTGCTTTTCATCAAACCTGCTTTTTTTGCAATTTCTATGTTTTCTGAAAAAGTTTTTGGTTTTTGGGAAACCATAGCGTCTGTTACCATACCTAAATTAGAAGCATAGTTTTCTTTTGTGTATTGAGCTATAGCGTCGCTTGGGTTCAATAACGAGGCATAAGGCGACGCTGCTTGTGATGACGACAAATTAGTTGAAAGCGGATCGTTATTAAAAATATTTTCACCAAATGGTGAAGTTCCTTCTGCTCGTTGTACAAATTGTTCTCCTTGACCAATACGCATTGACGCCTCGTCTAATCCAGGAGACTGAGTAAACGAGGCTTGGTTAAAATTTACAGGGGGTTCACCTAACGACGCTATGCCGCCCATTTGGTTAGTTTCTGCTTGTTCGGTAACTTTTAATATTTCAAGGGTAGGTTGTGTTAACGCAAGTACCGATTCTGGTGTTTTTACGCTGTCTGCGTCGCCTACGTATTGGGCTAGTTCTGTGCGGCGTTGTTCTATGGTAGCTTGGTCACCACGAAGAGCATTCATAATGCCTTCATAATTTTCGGCACCATCTATTTCCGTCATCACTTGTTGTAGGTCTTGGGCAACGCTTGTTAAAGCTGTTTCGGTTTGCGAGTCTTCAAGACCTGTCATTATTCCTTGGTTTTGCATAGGTGGCGGCTGCATAGGTGGCGGCTGCATAGGTGGCGGCTGCATAGGCGTACCCATAGAAGGGTCTGCCATAACTGGTCCTCCCATTTGAAACATTTTTCTGTTTAAAACGTTGTCATACATTAAACAATCCCTCCTGATCTACTAGCTCCATATAAACCTGCTGCTGTTCCTAAACCACCTATTATAGTATTAGCCGCGCCTGCGTTAGGCGTGGTTTGTGCTGTGATAGACGACTGGGTGCTTGGGGTTTTGTTAAGTGCGTCGCCGTAAGCCATTAATCTATTGTAAGGCTCGGCTACGGTTGCCATTTGATTAGCATACGTTGCGTCGTTTCCTAATTGATTTACATTGCGTATGTTTGCACCTACGTTATAAAGGTCGTTTGCTTGTGTGCTACCGTACTGTACACCTGCCCCACCTATGTTTGCTAAGTTCATGCCTACGCCGCTGTTATCTCTACCAATACCGCTTTGTATTCCTGCAAGGTTGCCATATATGTTACCGACATTAGCTCCCGCTGTTCCTAAATCACCTTGTAACGCTACGTTGCTTGAATCGAGTTTACCAAAGCCTAGCCCTAAATTACCAATACCTCCGGCAGCGTTCATGGCTGCCGTAGAATACATGTTTCCTAACTGTCCGGTGTTAGTTGCGCCTGTTATGCCTCTGTTTGCGCTGTTTTCAAATGCGGCTGTTGCGTTTTGCAGTGCGTTCATGTATCCAGTGTTACGCATGTTTGCGGCTGTTCTACCTTGTTGGTCTAATACGTTACGTTGTAACTCGGCTGCTTGTATGCCGCTTCTTGCGCCACCAAACGCTCCCGCAGAAACAGCGTTAGCGTTGCCTTGTTGGGCAGCTATGTCGCCTTGACGTTGTATGTCTTGCAAAGCTTGTTGTACGGCAGTGTCTTCGTATTGGTTCATAAAACCTGACGCAGAAGCGGGGTCAAACATTGCGCCTGCGTTTTGCAACCCACCTATGCCTTGCGATATATAGTTTCTACCAGTAGGGTCGTTGTACCCTTCTGTTGCCATTTGTTGATACGCGGCAGGCATTCCTGCTGCTTGGTTAGCCGCTAATTGGTTAGAAGCGGCGTTTATCATGCCTGCTCCCATTCCTGTTTGTGTTCCAGCTAAACCTGTTGTGTCGTAACCACCGCCTATGTATCCTAATGCTGCGTTTTGCGCGTCAGTAGCTGAGTCTAAATAAGGTTGATAAGAACCTATTCCTGCTGAGTACAAACCTGCGGCAGCAGTTTGTTCTGGCGTTAGCCCTGCTACGGTTTTTTGAGGAAGATTGACAGGTGTTCCTGTCAACGTTTTCATTTGATTTAAATACGCGAGTCTTCGTGATTCCATTAAAGGAGCTTCGCGGTTAATTACCTCATTTATAGTCGTTGCCATAATTTAATCCCGCGTTAGCCCATTGCTTCGTATTGTTTCATTAAACTGTACGCTTTTTTAGCGCCTTTTGTTCTGTCGCCACCGCCTAGTCCTCTAACAGCTTTAGCGTTAAAAACAAATTCGCCGTCGCTTAACATAGCAGGTATAGAATCGCTGGTTGGTGTGCCTGCTCCTTTTATTTCGCCGCCTCCGGCAACAGGAATAGCTGAGTTGGCTTGTGTTTGGTAGTAAGGGTTATCGCCATAAAATTTGCTAGGGTCAAAAGCATATTGAAACCTGCCCGACGATATGTCGTCTTTTAACAATTCTTCAGCATTTGGTCCGTCAAACTCGTTTTCAGGCATTTCTAATTCTTCGCCTTTGGGGTTTGCTAACGCTGTTGCGCCTAAACCTACGGTGGCTAACGGCGCGTATTGTTGAAACAACGTAGGCGGTTTGGCTGCCGCTGTTTGTAAAGCTGTTATGGCGTCGGCAGATAACGGATTACCTGCTGCTTTTGCGGCTTCAACAACCTTGCTTACTTCACTTAATCTACCCGCTTGCGAAATACTGTTTCGTCCTGGAGCAAACTTACTAGCAAAAAAACCTTCTTTAGTAGGAGTAACTGCAACGTTAGTAGGGGCGTTTGGATAAGCACTTATGTTTCTAGGGTTAACTATTGTTTGGTCAACGGCACCAACGGGGTTTTTTGCTGCGTTTAATGCTGCACCGTAACCGCTAGCGTTTTTCATAATTTGGCTAGGGCTTAATGTAGCTCCACTAAAACCAAATTTACTTGCTTTGTTCAAACCACCTAATCCTCCTGTGGGATTAGACGCCGACCCTAAAAACTTACCTCCTGCTAACATGTTGCCTGCGCCTGCTATACCGCCCGTGATTAACGCACCTTTTAACGAATCGCCAAAACTTTGGCCTGTAGCTAACCCTGCGGTTAAACTACCCAAACCTGCGGCAAACGCAAGGGGCATCATCGGCAACATAAACGGAGCGATTATAGGTAAAATAATAGGAGCAAGTTTTTTGAATGCTTTTTTAATGCCTTTCCACAATTTTTTAAAAAAGAACTCTGGCGCACCCGTTATTGGATTTAAACTGTTTAGTTGGTTACCTACTATGTACCGTTCTGGTTGTAGACCCATGTCTTTCATTTGCTGAAAAATCATGTCTTTCATTCGCGGGTTAGCATCTAACACTTCTAACGGCACTACGGTTTCGCCTTCGGCGGCGTGTACTATGTATACGTCTCCTTCGCGACCAAACTCAGCCAAAATATTTGCTGCGTTTTTATAATCAGCTATGCCTCCTGTAGCAACAGGGGAGGTGTTTTCTGCTTGGTAAACTAACGATTCTATTCCTTGCATAGTAAAGTTCCTGTTAGGTTCAATAAGGCAGGTACAGCAACTTCCTGATTAAATGCTGATATTATGATACGCGACAACATTTTGTCCTGCAACTAGCCCGTAGTTACCGTTACAGAACCCGTTGACCCTGTTCCAAAAACACCGTTTGGGTTAGGAGCGCGAGCTAGTGTTATTTTTACAAACCCGTTTCGTTGAAAAAACTCCCCTGCTTCTAACCCCTGATCAGTAGTAGGTAGTTGGGTAGCCGTTAAAGTGGTTGCTCTAACGTCTCCTGGATTTTGTAATTGATTAAGTAACACCGAAAACGATCTAGTTAGTTCGGCCATATAAGAAACATCGTACTCGGTGGGTGGGCTTGGGAAAAAAGGTAAAATTAAATTTCTAGACATTATTTCTTACCATCTACTTTTAAATCTACTCTGTTAGTGCCTAACCGCCATTGTGTTTCGACGTCTGACGACTCTACCCTTAACGAAAACGCTCTCCCTCTTAACCGTATAAACACTTGTTCTGTAAACTGCTCTACCACGGTTGAAGTAGCCGCCGCTGATTGAGTTACGTTGTTTTCGGCGGTTTCTAAATAATTTCCTCCAGCACTGTTTTTCATTTTTAACGTAAAGGTAGCTTTAGGAGCCGTAGCAGAAGAGCCTTCAAAAGTGATGTCTGGTAACAACCTGTTTAAAAACACAAAACTGTTACCTTCGCCTGCGTCAATTGGGCTAGACTCTATGTGTGCTTGTATAACACTGGCGGGTGCGGTGCTGCCGTCGTCTAATCCAAACTCATGAAAATAAATATGTTGGTCAGCTCCGGTAGCTAACGGGTTGTCTACAATGCCTCTGTCTAACCAAGCCGTGCGAGACAAAGAACCGTAAGTCCATGCGTTTTCTAAAAAGTTATAAACCACGTATTTGTCACATTCGGCATTTGTTCCCGACGGATAAAACCACCATATTTCGTTAAAGGTAGAATTTAACCCTGCAAAAGTTTTGTCTTTTTGCGCTAAATTAAAATCGTTAAACACGTACGACCGCACACTACAGGGTAGTTTTCGTACTCTTCCGTCGTAAACATAAAAATCTTCTACGCCCATCCAAAAAACAGTATCGTCTACGGCTTTAGCTACATTTGGTCCCATAATAGTTATGTTTTCTGATATCATGCCGATACCAAACGTAAACGGTGGTCCTAAAAACTGCATGGCGTGTAACGAAACGTCGGTAAAAACCAGTATTTGTTGTCTGGTTTCTATTGCTGTCACTATTTCTGAACCAGTGCTTAAAGGTAAATCGCCTGCGGTGTTTGTTGCGGTAGCGTTCCATGTGGTTGCGCTTTCTTGGCCGCTAAATCTTATCAATAAAGGGTCTTGTGTGCCTATTGATGTTTCGGCGTCACAACCAAAAGCAATAATGTGCCTGTCTCTGTCAGACACAATAATTTTTTTAGCAATAGTGGGCGTTCCTGAATCAGCGTTAGTTAACGAATTTAACAAAACGCCTCTTCCATAAGTAGCAGCTTTGGCGCTTGTGTCCCAATAAAAAATTCCACCATTACGCACATTGTAAATTAAATCTTCGCCAAAATTATCATGTGACCATAGCCTGAGCGTAGACAACACTCCTAAAGTTCCGTCAGAATCCCAAGTATCTCTGCCCCAAGTGTCGGTTCCCCAACCAACGTTATAAACTACGGTGTCTAAACCTACGTTTACTTGATAAGCCGCCGTAGTGCCTGTGCCGCCATCACCAGTGTCGTTAGCGTTAGCTACCACTGTGTCGCCCGAAGTGTCCTTAGCCGTAATGTGGTAGACGTTAGCACTGACTACTTTTGCTACTTGGTACTCTTGGTTTAACACTGCGGCTGTAATGTTGCCACTACCACCTAAAGCGGCTGCTCCGGCAAAGGTTACAAAATCGTTTTTTACAGCTCCGTGTGCATTGTCGGTTACCACAATAGTAGATTCGCCGTCAGTTGCGTCAAATATATCGTCAGTGGTAGACGTTTTTCTAACTGGGGTAATGTCGTGCAGTGTTTCACCTACAAGCAAATAGTATTTTAAATGAGTTCCTATTCCTGTGAAAACAGCACCCGCTAAAGAAGTAAAGGAATGTAACGCTCTAGCAGACCCGATATAAGTTCCTTGTGCTGCTTTAGCCCATCCGCCTATTTTTTCGGGTACACCTGCCCTAAACCTTATTTTATTGCCGTCGTACCACCCGCCTTCGTTAGTGTACGACGTGAGTTCTCTGTTGATCCCCGGACGAAACTGTAATTTAGTTAAAGGCATCTATATCTTCCAAGCAATTCCGGCTAAGAGCGCAATAACTGCGCCAGCACCTGTAATCATAATAAACTCTATACGTTTAATACGCAGTATAGCCTCTTTCCACCGTTCTTCCATTTGGACTTCTACAATTGTGACTCGTGTGTTTAAGCTGTTAACTGCGTCATTCATTTTACATGCCTACGGATTATAGATTTCTGTTACGCTAAAAACTATTGGCGC
>Ga0209337_1000554_pt1 | contig 30292 bp, 12 predicted proteins | sample LinPmetageLP53_FD_184044 | JGI IMG/M metagenome (GOLD analysis project Ga0209337, IMG submission 184044) | Marine viral communities from the Pacific Ocean - LP-53 (SPAdes) (version 2) | ecosystem: Environmental > Aquatic > Marine > Oceanic | place: Pacific Ocean | collected 2010-02-08 | reverse complement strand
TTACCACGTCTTTTACCTTTAGCTTCAGAAAATCTTTTGATAGAATCAATACCAGACACATCTTCTAGTATATTATTAAAGTCTTCGTTCATAGACTTGCTAAACTTAACTCTAGCTTGTTGTACCTTAGACTTAACGTCTATTTGGCTAAGTAGATTGTTAACAGCTTTATTACCACGTAAAGAGCTTTTAGAAAAACTTACTGTATAAACCTTTGGAGTCATCTTGTAGTCTTTAGGGTCAACTAGACTACGTTTATTACTTGGTATTGCTCCTAACACTATCATAGGTAAACCTCTTGAAATTTCACCATTTTCATAAAAAGGTAATCCAGTGTAATCTTCATATAACTCAGGGTTTTTAAACGACCATTCTAAAAAATATTCTAGTATTTCCATTGCTTTAGGATCGCTCATAATTTCAGCGGCACCGTAGTCACTGCCTTTCCAAGTCTTTGACTCTTCAAGTCGCTTGTCTCTTAGTTTTTGTTCTCTTTTATCCGCGTACTTTTTCTTTGTTTTTGTTGCTGCTCTTCCCTCTGGATATACCTTATCAACAGCTTCTTTGATAACCATATAAGGTATGTATTCAAAATCTGGAAATATTACGTGACTTTCGTTAATACTGTTAAAATCTACTTCGTATATAGGTAGGTTTGCATATATAGGATTTTCACTTTCACTCATAGCGTCAATATGCATTTCTGCTCCTTGTTGATCGTTATTCCAAAACCAAGTTAAGTACTCTTCGTTCTTTACGCCAGGTATTTTATCAACAATCTTGTTACCTCCGTGATATAGTTTTTTACCTTTTAATCCGTTTGAGAACTTTTTATAAACCTTTGATTCTTTTAGTGTTTTAATGTCAGACTTACTAAACTTAACTCTAGCTTGTTGCACCTTAGATTTAACATCTATTTGATCTAACATGTTTTGTACGGCTTCTACATTTTGTATCGCGTCATCTGCAAAGTAAAAGTCATTATAACCTTCTGCTGCTTTATTTAATACCCACAATGCTTTAGCGTCTGCTGTAGAGTTACCTAATCCAGTAATATTCTTCAATGGTATATTTAAACCATTTTCTTTTAAAAACTTTTGTATTGCAACTGCAGATTCAGCTGGTCTAGCTGTTAAGATAAACATGTTATTAGTACCAAACTTACCCGCAAGCTTTTTAGCTTTGTTTAGTAACGGTGCTGGTTTACCATCTACAACTTTGTTAAATTCAGAAAAGTCAAACTTATAATCTAATCCTAATAGATCTTCGTACGTACTAGCATATTGCTCTGGAGTTAACGTACCTTTTGTATCATCTGGTCTAGTAAACTTAATTAAAGAACTACTTGTAGCAAGTGTGTCATCAAAATCTAATATAGTAATACCTTTTGTAGGGTTTTTAGTAGATCTAGAGAATCTATTAACGTTGTCTATACTACTCATCGCTTGAGACTTGCTAGCCTTCGTTAAAGAGTTGTTAATAGAGTTTGCTAGTATTTTACTATTATCTTTAGTTCTTACGTTTGACGAAGATACAAAATCAGTATCATTCAACAAAGGTGCCATTCTAAAAGTTAGCTTATTGTTTTTACCAATCTGAACGTAAGAAATCATAGTTATTTCCTTACCATCTTTTAGTTTTAAACCTTTTATTTGATCATTAGGATTTTTAGCGTTGTAATCATTAACTACGTTATTGCTTATTTCACTGTTATTTAGGTTAAACATTGATTGACCTATTTCAATCATTCCCTGTACCGCTGAAGCATACTTACCATTAGCGTAACCCCAACTAATATAATCAGCATTGTTCATTGTTATTCTTGATGTAAACAATGATTTAACACCTTTTAAAATCTCAGCTTGTCTAGGTGTTAGTATTTGACTATCTGCTATTTTACCAAGCCCATTAGAAACAAACAAGCTTTCCACAAGTCCATACTGCTCTTCTGTTAAAGCACCTATCTCATCATCGTAAGTTATGCTTTTGTCTCTATGGCTTACGGTTTCGTTTTTATTTGAAAAAACAGCTTTTCCTTTTACAAAGTTAATTGTTTGAGATATCCCTCTGGCTAAATTTAGCTTTATTTCTATTCCAAGTATAGTTATTCCGTTACTAAAATAAATATCACCTTTAGCTTTAACTGACTGTATTTTAGTGTTTATTTTTTTTAACAATCCAACGAATCGATCCCTAAAAGTATTTTCATGGATATCACCCATTTTTGGTGACTTACCTTTTTTTCTTGCGGTAATTATATCTTCAATGTATTGCTTCTCAAGTTTTTGATCTTTTAACTTACCGTACTGATTAGAGATTATTATATCTTTAACAGTTTTAGCTATAAAGTTCTTGTCTTCAATAGCTATTTTTCTGTTTTGCGCTTTGTAAGCTTTTTTTCTTTTTATATCTATCTTTAAAAAGTCTTTACCATCTTTGCTACCAACAACACTTAAAAGTTCTCGTTTTCCATTACCTATGTCTTGTACTAACTCATAGATATGGTCTAGTATATTCTTTTCAACATTACTCATTGAAAACTTAACATTTGGATTTCTACCTATAGCTGAAGCTAATTGCTGTATATCATCTTGCGCTAAAGATTCTCCTTTAATCTCCGCAATATCTTGTCTTAACTGAGCTACTTCAGGATCTTGAGCAACTTCCATTATAGCGTCAAAAGATAAAGATCCAGCCATAGCTTTAGCTAGAGCGTCTTTTCTAGTACCTTTTAATCCAGATCTTTGACCTGTATCAGGGTTGATAGCGGGTTGATCAAAAAACTTAATAAACCGAGCACTAGTAGGCATTGTTTTTCTGTAAAGTCTTACAGAGTTTCCTTTGTCTATAACTTTTAAAGCTTCTTTTGGTAATAAGTTTTGTTCAACAGCGGCTTCTACATCAGCTTTTGAAGTTAACTCTCTATCAAAAACAGTAAATATTCTTTCACCATCTGGAACCATTTTCTCTAACTGAACTAAATCAGCAGTGAATATAGCGTTTACTATAAACTCTCTATACTCTGTTATATTTTTAATATAATCTTTAGTGCCTAAAAAGTTTTTAATATCTTTAAACAAATAAACAGAAGCCTCGTCTCTTAGTTTTCTTTGTATGTTTCTTACTGACGTACCTACCTCGTAAGCTCTTAATAAAGCCTTCTTAGCTGTTTCTATTACTTTGTTATATAAATCACTACCTGTTTCTATACCTAGCTGTTTTCTAAACTTAGAGTATTGTTTTTCTTTTGCTTTAGCTTTGTCTTGTTTTGTTTTAGCTATTCCCTCTACAGACATGTCTTGCTCGTCTAAAGCTTCTTGTGCCGATGTGTCAGTGTCTTCGACTTGCATCTTAACATCACCTTCTTTAGTTGTAGCTCCAATATCTGTACTTTGTTCTTGTGATTTTCTTTTACCTTCTATAGCTAGTTTTTTAGCAGCGTCTAGTTTCGCAAATCCAACGTTAGACATTAAAAATTCACCGATTGTTATTGGTTCTTCACTTATTTTACCAGTTTTCTTATCTTTAACTTTTCTTTTAGCAGCTGGATTGTAATTTATTAATCTATCAGAAACAGCATCAATAGTTTCTTGGAACTTTTCTTTACTTAATCCTAAACTCTTAACATAGTTATTGATAGCTCCATTTTTCTTAACAATAGAGTCATACACGTTTTCAAATGGTGAATTTAAAACTTTAGTTTTTCCATCAGCACCTTCTACTTTTTCTTTAGCTAAAAACTCCTCTTGCGTTGTAGCACCTTGTTCCATCTCGTTAACAGCGTCAACAGCTTTTGATCTTGAAGCTTGTGTTGCTCCCCCAACGTCTAATTGAACGTCTACATCTTTCCCCGCTTTAACATCTTTAGAATAGGTTTTAAGCCACTCATACATGTTATCTACATTACCAAAGTCTAAGTTTTTATAGTCAGTATGTTCGTTTACATTTTTGTTAAAAAACTTAAGCAAAGAATTAAACAAACCTTTTTTCTCACTAAATGTTTTGTCGTTAGATACAGCGTCTGAAAAAACGTTAAACCACTCTACGTTGGTGTCTAAGTTATCGTAATTAGCTTTTAAACGTTTTACTATTTTATTATAAGTCTGTCTGTCTAATTTAGATTTTAATATTCCTTTAAAGTCTTTTATTAAAGTCTTCTTCTTGTCATCTGTAAGAGCGTCAAACTTGTTATCCACAATATTATGTAGCACCTCATGAGAACCTACTGAGTTGTACGTTTTTGTTTCCACAGCTTTTTGTTTGTCTATAAATATAGTACCGTCTTGAAACTTAATAGCTTCACCAAGATTAGTCATGTCAATTGTAACACCAAGTTCTTTTGCCTTTGCAGATATAGCGTCCGCAAACTGATTACTAAAATCAAAAGATGCGAAATTTAATCCCTTACCTTTTTGTTTACCAGCAGCAAAGTCTACTTGTGTTTTTGTTAAAACGTCTTGTACATCTTTTGCTGTTTTAACGTCTCCAACTTTAAGTTCTTCTTTTGTTTTCCCTTCGTATTTACCGTATATGTCCTTTATTTGTTGTTTTACATCCGTTATGTTAATCAACATCCCATCGATCTCAACTAACGTAGCGTTTTTACCTCTACCATCTTCTAACGCGTTTTCTAATTTAAGTATATTCTCTCTATCTTCAAAAGATATTATATCATTACCGTCTTTATCTTTTGGTAAGGCAGCTAACTTTTCATACGCTTTTGTTCTAGCTTTTATTTCTGCTTTTAAAACTGGATCATTCTCTACACTAAGATCCATTTCTACTATTTCCTTATCAGTAAGCTTTTTATTTGACAAAACATTCCAAACTTCACTTCTATTAGTAGGCTTACCATTTAACGTGTATTTTCCAGGGTTAATTATCTGGTTTATACCCGAAACTGCACTAATAGGTCCTCCACCTGTAGCTTCTAGCACAAGCTCTTTCACATCAACATCTTGACCAATAGCTAATTGACTAACCCCTTCACCAAGAGCACCACCAATACCTTCCACTACAAAACTTGTTCCAGTTCTAACTAAAGGTTTAGAGAATACTTTACCAAACTTAGATCCAATTTTACCTAATCCTTTCACAGGCACTATAGCGCCAAACAAACCTTCAATAGCGCCAACCGTAACACCTTTAGTTACTGCTTTTGATTTAATATCTAACATTATCTCTGGATTTTCTTCAGCAAATTTTTGGAAGTTTTCGTAGTTAAACTCTAAACCTAACGCATCCATTTCTTCACGTACCAACTCCCCAACTTTTCCAGTAGCTTCTAAAACACCACCTAACCCACCAGCAAAACCAGAAGTTGCACCAATGACAGCGCCTGGTATAGCTCCAGCTCCAGCAATATAAGGACTAAGTGCAGCGCCTGTTGCCGCACCTCCAACAGCTCCTAAACCAGAGCCAGCAGATCCCCACGCAAACCCCTCTTTTGTTCCTATGGCTCTAATCATACCACTCATTGAACTAGCAAAGGTTTCAAACATTAAACTAGTAGAAAATCCAGATACAGCATTCATCATGTTGAAAGTACCGTTTTCACTCATTTGAAGAGTGTTCATATACGTCAACATCTCATCGCTAACAGGAAGCTTAGACTGTCTTTCTATGGCTTCAAATAATTTTTTTTCTTGTTCTTCTGTAAGCTTTTCACCTTTTTTTACATTAAACATTAAAGCTAAATCATCAACGTCAGCGGCTTGATCAGCACCTAATTCTATTCCTCTTGTCATGTCAGCAAAAAAATCTGTAACTTGATTTTTACCTAAAAGTGTTTCTGACCAACTGTTCTCTTCTTGAGTTTCGTCTTCATCAATGTTAAACCAATCCATAAAACCATCCCAACTACTCATGGTAAATTCATCGCCAGCATAAGGAGTAGCAGATTTTTTGTACCACTCCTTTAACTCTTTGTTACCACGGTAAAGCGTGGCGCCTTGATTTGATTGTACAAAGCTTTCTAAATATTGACCTTCAACATTTATTAAGTTGCCGTCAACATCTCTCCACGTACTAATACCCTGTACTAAAATCTTTGCGTAAGGATTTCTTCTAGTAAAGTCGTTTAAGTACTTAGCTTCTACATCTACTATTTTACCGTTGGGAAGTTCGTATCTATTTGGCATTTATATAATTTTATTTTTTTAAGAAAGTAATCGCATCTTCTACTTCTACTCGTTTACCATCAATAACAGCATAAATAAATGGACGAAAAAGATGAGAAGAACTGTTTTGACTAATCTCCTGCTCTCTAAATTCAGCTTCAGTTAAAGAACCGTACGCTCCTGCGATATATTTGTATAAATTACCTTTATCAAGGATTTTTGCAGCTCCACCAATTGAGTTAATTCTCTCTAGTGTTTCAGCGTTTACATCATTTTCAAATACTCCAATCTGAACAAAAAACGAAACTTTACTCCCATCAATATCAGTGTGATCACTAGAATTACTCTGAAACTCTAGTAAGCCTTTGTCCACTTTTATATTTTCTAAATCTTTTATTATTTCACTTTTAACTTTAGGTGGGGTTACTTTTTTCTCCTCTATTTCTGTTTCTGTTTCTGTTTCTGCATTGTAATCACCACCCTCTTCACCTACGTATACCTCATCTGCACCCTTACTTGCTTTCACTTTATTCAAATCTTGATTTACCCATAGCCTCATATCTTTCTGCATTTTTGTAGCTGACGCAGCGTCTGACTTGTCAAGGGTATCTATCTCGTAATCCTTAACAACTAACGATCCATCCTCTCTTCTATAATGAACCCTAATCACATCATCCATGCTACCAACTTCTTCAAAATAAAACGACATTCTTTGCCCATCACTGCCCACGTCCGTTCCTTCTAGGTCTCCAATTGTGTTTAAATCAACACCATAAGATTCGTTTAGTTTACCAGCTACTGTTAACCCACCCTCGTTATAACCAGCATAATCACTATCGTCGTAATTAAAAAGAATATTATCTTTATCTATACCAAAAGCACCTTTTTCTGTAAGTTCACTAAACATCGAGTTTGAATCACCTCCAAAACGTTCTATAAAAGGAGCGCTAAAATCATCGTTTTCGTTTGTGTTAGTGTCGGTAGGAGTAGTAGTAGTAGTAGTAGTAGTAGTTTTCTTTCTTCTATTATTGTTATTGTTGTTGTTATTGTTTGATTGGTTTGACGAAGCTACTACTTTTGATTTCACACCTTCTGTAATAGCGTCATCAATTTCACCTTTGTACCACTTCATGAATAACGATTGTAAACTAGATGTAACTGGTTCTCCAGTTTCGGGATCTATTTCTCCTGTATTATAAGACAACGTTACGTCTCCAGATTTCATTTCTTGTATGTGCCCTTCTATTTCTTTTTCTGATAATTTACTTATATCACCACCAGCGTAAGTGTCTGCTATAACTTTTTCAATAAATGAATCAGTGTTTGAACCAGTAAACATGTCTGTATCTTCAAGACCAATACCATCAAATATTAAAGACTTAAATCCTTGAGGACCTATTTTGTTTAATTCAAAAAGCTTAGACTTGATCATTTGATTATACATAGGATCATCTACTTTTCCACCCATCTCAATAAACTTTTGAGTTTCACCTCGTAAAGCAATGTCCATGTTAGTACCTTTGTTATCTATCAAAGTTGGACCTTCACCTATCTGACTTAAGTCTATGGTTTTAGTACCACCAGTACCAGAAGTTTTTCTATACTCTGAATCTTCAGGTAAGTTTTCATCTAAGTAAGCTTTTTCTAATCCGTCTTTTTCACTTAAATACTTATCATAAGCGGCTTGGGACTTAGGACCCCACTCATTATCTACTTCAAGCTCGTTACCATCTCCATCAGTAAATCCACCTGCTTTTAAATTTGTTTGAACTTGTGATACTAAATAACCATCTGGTCCAGCTTTATGTGTATCTCCGTTTTTAAATTCCATTTGTTTTCCCTTGCTATCTGTAGTGTGTCTTACCAAAAGACCTAGATGATTCTCTGTACCTCCAAGTGCTTCGAATTTAGCGCCTAACCTAGGATCGCCGCTCCCAAAATCATAACTACTCTCACCTCTAGTATCTGTCCATACTAACTTACCATCTACTATTTTTATGTTTTCACCTTTACTAGAATATATATCTGTCCACATGTCGATAGTAGTTTGATCCATACCCTTACTCCATTGAGTATGGTCTTCACGACCGTCTTGGGAGTTTCTTATCTCTAACAACTTCTTGTTAATTTCATCAAAATTAACTATAGCTTCTTGGTTTTTTTCAACCCTCTTTTTTACCTCATCATACCTCTCGTCATTAATGTTTAAACGAGATAACATGCGTAAGTCTTCTTTTACTGACTTACTAATACCCATAACATAATCTTTAATAGGCATTTCATTGCCACTCTGATTACCAAATATAGTTGAATCATCAAACTCAGGCATCTTATCCTTTAATAAAGTAAATCTAGCTTCTGCAGCTGCCTCTCTTTCTTTTATTAAGTTTATTGTAGGTCCAAATAAGTTATTTAAGTTTTTCTGTGTACGTAGCACTTTTCCTTCACCTTGCGATCTATATCTAGCCGCCATTTTATCGTACACGCTTCCACTAGCAGGTTTTTCTATCTGAGATATTTGAGTATCTATCGCTGTGTTATCCACGCCTTTAGGTTGGATAGCGTTCATTCCAAGACCTAACATTTTATCACCCTTAAACTGAGTGTCAAAGCTAGTGTCTAAATCGTCTAGTAAACCGTCTTTATCTGTTGTTTTTTCTTCTGCCATAATTTAATTTTTAACGCGCTAAGTAATCAGGTAATCCAGGAATGTCGTCTATATCAGCATATTGATTCGTGGGATAACTATACATATCTCCAGTTGGAGCGCTTGCACCATCTCCACCAAGCGTGTCATACAAACTTCCACCTGGAGCATATAATCCGGCAACTCCAGCCGCAGCTGAACCTAAACCACCAATAAATTGTGATCTAGCAGTTGACCTAGCTGTGTCAGCGGCGTTAGCTCTTTCTATACCTAAACCGTACATGGATGCTGTTCTAGTGTTTTCTTGTTGCCTTTTATAAAGCTCACCTTGTGCTTGCATTTTTTCAACTCCAAATTGACCTTTTTGTTTAAGTTGCTCGCCTTTTAATCTAGCTTGTTGATTAGCTCTTTCTTGTTGTGCTATTCCAGCTGATGCTTGTCTTGCTTGACCAGTAGCTACATTAGACATTGATTGTGCTAAACCAGCTACGCCAGAACTACCTGCAACTCCTTTTAATCCTTGCATTATATTAGCTTGTGATTGTTGTTGTTGTTCTTTTAAGTAATCTGCCGCCTGTGTGTCTACGGTCATGTCTTCGTAAACGTTTTCAGCGTATGGGTTTGTTAAATCTGCATACGGGTTTTTATACTCTATATCCATAAAAGCCTGTTTAGCTTGCGCCATCTCTTCTCTAGCAGCTCTTTGTTCTGCTTTCCTTTTCTTTCTACCGAATAAACTACCTATACCAGCGATTATACCTGGAGCCGCCGCTGCTATTATTGGAGCCCAAGCAATTTTCATTGGTGAAGGTTTTACTGAAGAAATTTTACTAAAAGGAGATCTATATCCCACTGGTAATCTTGCCATATTGTTGTGTTTTATGTATTTATAGTTACAGTTTTTGTACTTTATTTACTACTTAACCCAATTTCTGAGCTTAACGCGAACAGCTCCGCTTTTTCTGTAGAGTTATTAATTAATTTAACCTCAGCAAAATAACCTAGTAAACTAGTGTTGTTTGCTACTTTGTCTTTAGAAAACATTAAAAAAGCACCGGCAGGAGGTTCGACCGTTGAGTCAACAACTATATATGAAGTTCCTATACTAGTTATCACACCTATTTTTTCAACGCTATCAGTAAAACTAGTTACAGAAGTGCTAGTGTCATCATCTTTAACATAGTAAGCAACGTCTCCTATTTGTAAGGAAACGTTGTCAATATCGTTTTTTAAGTTTATTCTTATTGCCATGTTTTATATTATGATCCAGCCACTCCTGGTGTTATAAAATTATCTAAGTTTAAATATATTGTTTTATTTGCAGATGGGTGAGAGTTTATTGTAAAAGTGTTTGCAACGGAAACTGTTAGTGTTGAACCTGTAAAGTATATTACAGTACCTATTTTAATAAGTTGTGTTTCTTCCGTTTCTATACTTCCATCTGTATTTCCAGCTGTCACCGTTTGAACTGTGTTTGCAGCAGTATTTTTAATCCCAACACCAGACATTGTTACAAAACCACCACCAGATATACCATACGTACCTACTAAAGCAATGTTATTATCACCTGACGCTGTTGTGCGAACTATTTTAGTTAATTCTGCAGAGGTTGCCGAGGTTGTGCTAGCGTTGAAATTAGAGAAGTCTATGTTAGCTCCAATAGCTTTCTGTATAACATTAGAACCTTTCGCTCTTAATGTCATTGTCTCTCCATCTTCAAAAGCCGTGCTTGTTGAAAATGTAATTGTTTTTGTAGTTAAATCAATAGCTGTTATTACAGTTGTTGCTGCTGGTGCTGTTGTACCTTTGTGGAAAATTAACTCCATACCAGTTCCTATATCGGTTAAATCGCTTACTATAACTTGGTTGTTACTAACAGTGTCTCCTATTGGATTTGAAAGTATAGCTTCTGTTGTTTGAAAATACCAATCAGTATCTATAGGTTGTCTTATCAGTCTAAGCCCAAACCCGCGAGCATCATTTTGCGCACCTGGAAGATCCCAACTAAGTGATTTTGTAATATTAAAAATACCTGGAGATCCTACAGAGGTTACGCTAGTCGGCATATCACCATAATTGCTACTTGTAGCAGATAGTGGTGTAAAAGTCAGCGTGCTATCTCCTACTTGATTTATCGTTACACTGTGAGAGTTTTTTATATACCCAATGTTTATTTCAGTATCTTCGTTAGAACCTGTTAACAACAACATAGTGTACGTAACTCCACTTGCGGCTGGAAAAGTAATAGAATCATTGTAAGTACCACCGTTTAACGCAACGCTTAAATTGTTTTCCGAGTTAAAAACAGTGGTAAAAGATCTTGTTGTAAAGTTGTAAAACTGTTGTGAAGAATTTACAACTTGCAGCATCAGCTCCGCGCCTTGATCTCCTTCAATAGAAAACTGTCTATTAGTAGATAACGCTGGTAAGTCTGATTGATCTATGTTAAAACTAGTTATTAATTTCATGTTATTTTATTTTTAATATCCGCCACTTGATCCACCACTTGATCCACTTGATCCACTACTAGACGATCCACTTGACGACCCGCTTGCTCCACCTGACGCAGCTGTTCCACTTGAAGCCGCCCCGCTAGCCGCTGCGCTACCTGCTCCACTATTTGACACGTTAGAAATTACATTATCTACCATTCCTAATCCTTGAAAGCTTAAATCAGCTGTGGACGGCAATGTAGTGTCTGTTATTCCAGTTCCTTTAATGTAATTAAACCACTTACCTTCTTTTTCTACAAATTCTTTTATGCTACCACTCTGCTTGTCAGTTGTTATGCTACCTACGTACCAACCATCTTTAGCTTTTAAGTTGTACATTTCAACGTTAGACAGAGTTACAGTGTTACCACCAGCGTCTAAAACGTCTTTAGTAGTGTGTAGGTTTATTTTAGATTGAGTTCCTTCGTAGTTTAATGTGTTGTATATTTTTATTGTAGATGGCTCTGCGTTTAAAACCGTTGTAATAGAAGACTCTATAAACTGGTCATAAAATGTATTTCTATTAATCTCCTTGTCATAAGAATCAAACTGCGGAATATGATGAACCCATAACTTACCTTCTTTCATAGTGTAGTGTTCTTTTGATAAACTAACTCCAGATTCCGGCATAAACGATTTAAAGCTCACCCAACCCTTAACGTCTTCACTGTAAGTGATGGTGCTTGGCATAAACTCAGGGTATATTCTATATAACTCGAAGTTATCTAACGTACCACTGAAATATTCAGTGTCTACATACGCAACAAAGGTGTTTAATAGTTCCCCACCTGTAACCGTAGAGTCTCCAATTGTAATTCTATTATTGGGGTTATCTTCGCTATCAAAGTTCGTATCAGCGTTAATTGGTCCAAACGTAAACCCTTCTCCCTCGTTGTTATAAAAATATCCACTAATAGAACCACTAGTTATACCAATAGCATCAAACTTTAACTGAACAGTAGATCCAGTAGTAAAATTATGCGCAATGTTTTGTTGTAAAGAAACCGTATTAGGGGCATCTGTAAACAATATGTTTTCATTAACGTCATCAAAAACAATATAGTCTTCAAAATTTGGATCAAAACCGTCAAACAACCATGATTCCGCATTTGTTGTAGTAAAGTAATTAGTAGCGTCTTTCAAAGAAACGTTTACTAACCTTCCTTTAAAAAACGATCCGGTTGTAGGTGTGAATAAAACCTTATCTGCGTGACCTGGTCCTGAAAAGTCTTTTATACCTACGGTTAAACTTCCGGTTGAACCTGCTGGCGTTATATAATCGGAAAGCACTCTTTCTATAGTAGGATTAGTTGCGCCATCAAGGTTTCCAGTAACTTTGTAGTAACCACCTTGTTCTATTCCATCAAACTCAAAGCCATAAGTATGCCCAGTGTCAACGTCTTCAAATCCACCTGTAACATAACCTTGTAAACTACCTGTATTTACTCCGGGGCCTTGCCCAGCATCAAAAACTGATGTTTGAAATCTAAGTTCGTAACCGTCATTTGTAACTGGTATAGAAACAGCTTGTAAAGCGTAGTTATTATCTTCTCCACCAACATCCACAAACCCTGTTGGGGTAGCATCCCTCCAGGTTGAATCGTAACCCCATCTAATAGCGTTGCCATGGTAGTACACTTTTTTTCTAGGACTGTAGTAATGGTAAGTAATATAATTACCCGTTGCGCTAGCATTGGGGTTGTTTATAGTCCAATCATCAACAGTTCCTCCAGTAACTTTTCCTACACTGTTTACTGTGTCGTATATTTCTGCAAACTCTATTCTATCTACTGTAGCAGAGAAATCATAGAAATGTATTTTTAACTCGTTCAAGTCTCCACTAGTATCTTTCTGTTGCCATCTAGCTATCCACTCACCACTACCTTCGTCACTAAACTTAATTGATTTGCTTGAACCAGCACTAATCGTACCTAAATGACCAGGCAACGTACCTCCTATCGCCCATCCTGTTGGAAAGCTGTTTGGATCTAAAGCGTTGGATACAAGTACGCCGTCGTTTCCAGTTGTGTTAACTCCTACCAACCTAACTTCATACCAGTTATCTATTACTAATGGATTAGCAGATATGTCTTGTGTCAAAAACGCGGTGGCACCACCCGCACCGTTAGTAGTCGCTTCTAAGTAACCATCCTCAGGATAATTACCATCAGCATATTCGTTATATGTAGTGTCGTTATTTGGTGTTCCATCTATATAAGTATCTGTTCCGTTTATAACTCCAGTAGAGTAATCATAGGTATCGTAAGTAACGGTTGTACCAGACCCTGTATCAGGACCATATTTATCTATCGCAAAATCGTTTAAAATGATATTTGCATTAGCGGACCAGTCGTTAACGGCAACGTGCTCAACCTCTGCCCAAGCTAATACATCTGCTGGTGGTTCAGCTGGTATATAAGGTTGTGAAAAGTTATTACCTGGACTTGTTACTTTTCTTGTTTTTTCTATTTTAAGCTCTCTAATAATAACTGAGTTTCTAGATAAATTACTTTTATCATTGTAGAAGCGTATATTAAAGTAGTTAGCTATTGGACTTAGCAACATGTTGTTACTAGGATCTGTTAAAGTATCTATTTCCACACCTTCTTCTCCCTCTAACATGAAGTGAAAGCTAAAGGTTTTAGAATTGGTTAAAGGCACGTCGTTAAACGTGTGGGTGTTACTTGTTAACCATCCAGCATTATAATCCTCCGCAGTACTAACAGTCTCTATTCCATCGGCAAAATAAGGAGTTGTGCCATCTGAGTGAAAGTTCAGCATTGTACTTGTAGTATAATTCCCATAATTTAAAATCTGATTTGACCACAGCAATACTTGTAAATCTATATAGTTGTCCGTCGGGCTTCCTCCTGTTTGGCTGTGGTGAGTTGTATCATTAGGATTTAAGTAATTCTGTACTGTAAAAGTAACTTTGTATTCTTCTTTGTGAAAAATAGTTGAATCAATAGCGTTAGCAAAATAATTTGGGTTAGAACTAGTAGTAGGATTTGTGTTATTTACACCTGATACTTCTGGGTCAACTAAATCACTATTTAAGTTTTGTGTTTTAGCCCAAATACTAGATTGACCGGTTCCGCTACCATTAGCATTCTTTAAGTACGGGTGATGTCCAGAGTTTGTTGCATTAAACCCTTGGCCATAATTTTGAAAGTCCCACATTGCCTCACTAGCTTTATCTGTGTTTTCTCCTACTGGTACAGAGAAAAAATCTCCATAATTAGTGTCTTCTATAGTATGGTATATTATTGTGTGAGGCGTAGTAGGTTGATCAAAACTCCAATTGTAAGCTACTTTTTCTTCTTGTTCAGCCTGTAAACTTCCTTGAGTTATTTCTGGATAGTTAGTTATAATAGTATCACTATCTAAATCTGAGTTATTAGCAATATTTGCAGGTGTAGATGGTAAAGTTACGTTTGTACCGTTTGAAAAACCTCCGTCTATAACAATTTCAGCTGTATTAAATGACTCCGTAGAACCTCCCTCACCTTCTTCTATTAATCCATTAACAATAACGTTTTCTGGTAAAAAATCTGTTAACGTTAAGTTATAGTCTTCTTTGTGATCGTCATATACACCAATTAACTTTCCGGCAGTTTTTAAGTTATCTCTAAAGTAATCGTGCATTCCAGCGTCTGATATAGGAGTTAAACCATCCATAGATAATCTAAGTACAGCACCTCTTTGTTTGTCAGTGAAATATGCTCTATATGAGTCCTTAGCAAACGACTCCGGGTTTTTAGATATACCGTAGTCTCCAACGAAAGGATTAGCATCACCTAACACAGCATTGGAAGCGACTATCTGTGGATTTCCATCAGCATTATACAAAGCGTTTTTATTAGCCGTAATACCAACTACCCTATCCTCACAAAAAGCTATTAAACTTATTCTTCTTGAAAAAAGTTTCTGTATACTACCGTACGTAGGGTTTAAATCTTTTGTAATCTTTTCAGCCGCAATAAACTGGTTAAGGTTATTAATACTATTTGTTGAATTATATATTCCAGAATATACTAAGCCATTTTTTCTATGCTCTTCCGCGTACAGCCTATCTAAAGTAGAGTTTGCTATAACACCGTTAGAAATCTTCATAGCATTAAAGTCATCTCTAATTCTGTTTGACTCTATACCATTACCAAATGAAAAACAATTATACCAACCTAATCCTGTTTCAGTAAGAGGTCTAATTTCAAACTCTTTTCTATTATTAAGAGCGTATGTTGGCGCGGTAGCAGGATCACCGTCTACTATTGCACCAGTGGTATAACTACCATCTTCTCTTATAAATTTAACTTTTATACCATTGTATATTAGATTAGTTGCTGAACCGTCTTCCGAATCAACACCTAGGTCTAATACTATAACATTTCCATCTGCCCAAGAGGATAAATTGTTTTCTGAAGGAAAGGTTACAGAATAAGGGGATCCTATTACGTTAGGATCACCTGTTGCTAAACTTGGCGTTCCAGATATTTCAACTCTACAGCCCACTGGTGCAAACAGCTCTCTATTTTCGTCTGTTAATGTTATTGGACATGCTTGCCCAGCTTCGTAATATATATCTAAATCAACGTTTTCTTTAGGTTCTGTCTCCCATATAGCTGGATTTTGAGATATATTACCTGACAGTAAGTTAAAGCCTGGATCTATAAATTGTATTTTTTCAAAATCAACCGAGTTTAAAGCGTGCCCACTATTTTCGTTACCATCAACAGGATTAAAAGCACCGTTAATTATATCTGGGCTATCATCAGTTAACGTTATTATATAACAAACTCTTCTATTGTTTCGTTTTCCAAAATCTTTAATTTTAGTATATAAATCCCCTGCTAGACCGGTTGCCGTAGCACCTGGAGCTGTGTTACCCCAAGCTACAGCGGCGTCTTCAACACTATCGCCTCTTGTAACTACGTTTCCACTATTAGCGACGCCGTCCCACTTAAATATTTTTCTCCAAGAGGTGTGGTTGTATAATCTTTTTACTTTCACTGACTCTATAGTAAAAACCCTATCTGTATCACCCTCAAATCTAAACTTCACACCACCTTGAAGTCTATCTATAACACGCTTTACGTCTGCGTTATAATTACCACCTGACCACTCTGGAAGCCATTGTCTAAGATGATTGTTTAAATGAGTGGTAGTTGTGCCGTAACCTTCCTTACCGTGAGAACCAGTAGTTGTTCCAGGGTTGTTTGTTTTAGTTACCAACCCGTTTTTAACTTGCTCGCACAATATAGAGTTTTCTCCTCTAATATTAAATCCGTTTTCATTTGTAAAAACTCCACCTCCAAATATACCTTGTAACTGCCTAGCCAAACCATTAGCTCCGCGACCACTTAAGGTCGATGCAGAAATAAAATTACCATTGTGCAAATCAGCTCCTGGGCCTAAAAAAGATAAATGTATAACCTGCTTACCTGATACGTTTCCATAATCATTTTGATAATAAGTTGAATTACCTGTATAACCAACAGCAACGTTCTTTTTCCATTTTTTTATACCATTACCATCTATTTGGTTTACATCTGTCTTAATGATACCATCCATACCATTAATCATATTCTCTCCGTTATCACCTGGATCGTTTGGCTTCACAACGTTTATATTAGGATGTCCTACACTACGCCTATCTTGGTTACTAGTTCCGAACCCTTGTTGTTCGTAATGAGATGGAAGGGGAGGTGCAAAATCTGCCGTGTTATCACCCAAAATGTTCAATCCTTGCCATGTAGGGTATCTTATATCACCAATAGGGCTAGGCGTCCCGCCTTTCCAACCATGTCCAGAGTATCTAGCGTAAGCTTCGTCTGTTAGGTTAGGTTGACTAGCAGCAAAATACATGTTATCTATAAAGAATTTACTTGCCGGTTCTACCGCGGTCAATATGGTATCCCACCCTGTTTCCGTGTTAGTTATATTACTACTAATATTAGCTACAGTTTTTGTTGTTAAAGTACTGTTACTTACATTAGTATGTTCAGAATCAGAATTTATAATACCGGTAGTGGGGTTGTAATCTGTGGTATTACGAACATCCGCGTGCCAGTATATATTTTTTTCTTCAGTCACACGGTTTATCAACTCTGTTTCTTCAGCATCTTGAAGATCACCTACAACACCTCTTCTACTTATTTTAACAAAAAATCTACCAGAAAAAGCCTCTAAGTTCTTCACCACTTTTCTATCTATAACCATGTTGACATCTGACTTAAAGTCGGGGTTAGCAGGATCGGCCTCGTCAATAATTATAGCTGCATCTGTAGTAGATATTCCCTTTTCTAGTTTTATCAAATAAGTAGTACCACTGACTCTAACGTTATTTACTTTATACCTATCAGTTTGGTCTTCACCATCTCCAGATGTTCTTGTAAATTTTATATATAAATCACCTATATTTTCACTTGCTCCAGTAGGCTCGTTTAAGGTTAAGTTCATACCTTTACCCTGAACATGGTTTAAGTAAGCGGTTTTACTTATCATTATGTAATCTGAACCAGCTACTGGACGTAATGTTGCGTCTGTAAAGAACAAGCTGTTTAAATCATCATTGTCGTTTGATATATTACCATACCTTAAATATTTGTATTTAATAGCTTCTGGAGCTTCGTTTTGAACATCTAAAACTTTATACTTGTTCTCCGTACTTACAGCGCTAGTAACGGTTGGGTCTAAAAACCTTTTTACTGACATATAGTCTTCTGTAGAGATTTTATTTCTATCAGATGAAGGAAAAGAAAGCCAAACATGCTTTTCGTTTATTTCATCTAGATCTTCTACTGTAGGAGTGTAGACAGCGTCCATTATTAAATTGTAGTACTCTCCAGAAGTTTCTTTTACAAAAAACTTATAATAATCTGCCCATTTTGGATGAGTAGTAGAGAGACTAGCCTCTATTTGATTAGAAGAACTAGCGTCTTCCCAAATAGTTTTAAATGATGAATCTTCGTTTGTAAACACCGGAGTTTCTCTACCATATTTATCCCCATAAACAACTCCAACCTGGTAATCTCTTTGTGACTTTAAAGAAGGTATACCACCTTTTTCAAAATCATAAGAATCTTCTAGTATATTTCTATTTACATAACTTGCTCTAGAGACAGGTGTTAAACTATTATTGTTCTGGTCTAATAGATCGTAACCTTGCTTGTAATTAGCGTAAACAACTCTATTGCCAGTCACCTCTTGCGCTAAGGCAGATTTAGGTGAATTATCCCATATTCTTAAAGATTGATTTTCTGGAACTGCCGCGTATATGTTTTCTGTTTTTACTTCAAAAGATCCTTTATAACTAGAACTAGCGTTTGACCCATCGTTATTCCAATAGCTACTATCATTTTTTATGTTTTCTAATATATAAATAACAGTAGAATTTTCTTGCTTATACAACAAATCTACTTCTACAACATCCTTAGGCATGTCTCCAGCAATAAAATTATACAGTGTTACACTGTTAATCATATTACGCATACCGTTGTTATAAGGGTCCTCTGTACCGTACGCGTTGTTTTGGTTATAAGGATCACCTTCTAAATCTTCACTATACAAAGAGTTAAACACCGCGTCTGTAAACGGAGCGAAAGTAGAGTACTCTCCGTCTATATACTTGTATCTATAAGAAAATCTAGGGAATATTTTTTCAAATAAAGGTTTTTTGTTGTCTAAACTAGAAGGTAGTATAGTGTATGATAAAGGCTTTAACGGGCTTTTCTTTATAACGGTTATGTGATCTTCTTTAATATCACCCTCGTCTACATCCTGTACTATTAATTTAGTGTGCGGAGCGGTTTGCAATGAAGTTATAGCTGGATTTCCTTTCTTACACCTGTCTATATTTATTCTTCTAGGCTCGTTGGTGTTATCTGTCCACAACAACAAGTTGTCAAACACGTTTATACCAGTTATGATATTGTTAGGAAACTTTAAAACAGATTCAGATGTATTTGCTTTAGTGTCTACTAACACAGCACTAACACCCATATCAACAGAGTATTCTATAATAGCGTCTACATAGTTGCTTTTAATAAACCAAAACAATCTATTTTTACCTTCATCAGAAACACTACCAACACACTTAGCATCATTTATATCAACTACGTTTTCAATACTTTTGTTTCCTAATATATTCTGCACTGTTCCAATATCTGATCCATCAGACGTTGAAAGCTGTACGTTCATTGCATCTCTGTATTGTCCATTTGGAACTAGTCTTTCATCAAGGTCTTTGTTCATTTTACCTTGAGTGAAAGTGTTTTTAATTTCTGGCATATATTAGTGTTTAATCCATTTAGATTTACCTCTTAATATCTGAGTTAACTCTTCTAATTTAATATTTGATAACCTTAGTTTAGCTGTTCTAGTTGCTGCAAATTTTTCTTTTTGATACCTACGCACTATATACTCTGGAGTGTTTGCTCTTGTGGATAATACCGCGTACATAATCCATTTATACATAGCTTCTTCTGCAAATTTATGAACTTGCATCTCCCCATCTGTACCTAAACTATCGCTTATATAATCTAAGATCACAGTTTTTCCTGAAACGTTAGAACTAAAATTGATTAATCCTCGCAAGTTATCTATGTAATATGATCCATTAACCTGAGCGTGTTGAGGTTCTATTCCATATCTTTCACCTCTAACTAAATCGTAAGTACCGTCGTCATACTTATCAACATTGTCATTTGGCGTATGTGATTTATAACTTGACCAAGTTGTAGACTCTCCTCCTGATTGTATGTTTGCACCGTCAGCCTCAAATGATAAAACAACATCGTCTATAGCGTTTAATGCTTCGGTGTTGTTTCCAGCGTTAGAAGCACTTCGAGTACCAGTGACAGCGTTAGAATCAAAATCTCCACCACTACTAACAGCTAATAAATATACCGTTCCAGTTAAATTACTAACATCAATATCAACTAACTCTGTAGCAGCGGACAAGGTATTATCTCCAGCGTCAAACTGAATATAATTAAGACCACCACTCAAGGTAGGAACATCGTATATAGTAGTATCCATATTTCTACTTTGTTTCCACGTTGCTCCACCGCCTTGCAAAATAGGATTTGTTTTATCTCTAGGATTATAACCTCCTTGATTGCTATTAGTTTGAGCGGTTAAATCAACTTGAGTAGAAAAACCTATTCTAACAATCCCAACCCCTGGGTTACCCGTTGCTATAGAAGATGATAGTCCCTTGGCTGATAAAGTTATAAAGTCTATTTCTGTTACATCTACTTCTTGCCATAAAGCCAAGTGCCTTCCACTGTTCGCGCCGTTAAAATCTTGCGCAACGTGTCTCCATTCGTAGCGGTTTGATACAACCCCTCTAGTTGTGCCAGTAGAAGAATAAAAGTCACCATAGTCTTTTGATTGTTTCCAAGCTAGTTCGTTAACCGTACCGTTAGGTGGTCCTACTATATCGTCATCAAAACTCCCGTTTAAAAAAACACCAGTAGCGCTTAGCACAAAGTCATAGGAACCGTCTGCTTCTTGTAATACTTTAAATGGATTTGAAGTGTTAGAAGTTGGATATAAAGGATGTTTTATACCAGCAGCATCACTCCACGATATTTTAGTGTAGTTCACATAGTCGTGTGGTAATACCATTGTGTTTGATGGCGGTAAAAGTATCTCTTGAGATTTAACGGATTTAAAAGTATCAAATGATAACTCTTGCATTGCTCTTTGTGCGTGAAAAGCAACATCAGTTTTACTAACTTTACTTATAGTCTTGCCCTCGCCTACGTAAATCACCATAAAGTAGTTTACAATATCTTCAAGTGAAGTAAATTGATAGCTACCTTTTTCACCACCTTGATAATAAGCATTTTGCGTTGTGTCGTCTAATAATCCCATTTATTATTGTTTTTCTTGTTGAATATTCTTATTATCTTCTGCTCCAGCTACTTGGTACAAGCTAGGATCTTTTATAGCGATTCCAGCTAATGCTAGTATTTTTATAACTAATTTTGTTTCTTCTGATGGATGTAGTTCGAAAGACTGGTAGTCATTGGCATTAACGTTTAGTAATGGTTTTTCACCAACAACCACGTAAGTCCAATTTACTTTTGCTGGTTTTACAATGTAATTAACATCTATAGAGTTTATACTATTAGGTTTGACTATGATCTTGTCACCTTTTAAATAGTAAGCTGGTCTTTTTAAAGTAGGCGCGGTTAAAGGGGAGTTTGCCGCCATTGTGAATTTGTCGTGAGTTAGCTTTTCAACCTTAACGCCATGTCCAAGTGTTGGGTTGTTGTATCTTACTTGTTTTAACCTATATAATCCCTGCGCGTTAGAGGCGGTGGCTAGGCCAAAAACACCGCTACTTCCAGGGATAGTCGCGCTTTTGTGAAATATCTCTATTTTCTCTTCAAGTATATCTACTGGGTCCGCATACATAGTGTTGTTACCTGGTACTCTTAAAAATTGATTTATATCGTAAAAATATTGCTCAAATATATCCATCTGAGCTTGGTTGGCAAATAAGTTAAACTCCTGGGGCGTTATATACCCTCTCTGCTCTTTGTTAGCTAAAGCTAAAACTCTTTGATATACTGTATCTATATTTACCATAATTTCTTTTTATTGTAGTTTACGATCGCTCCGTAGAGCGACCGCATCTACAGTTTGATTAATTATTTAATCTTTTTTCTATATTGGAGTAAATCTCCATTCCTTCATCAGTTTTAAACCAAGCGGCTAAAGCTGAATATGGGTGTTCATCAAATGGAACTGTACATAGTTTTCTATCGTTAGATCCCCACATAAAGTTTCTTTGGTCTCCTGATAGTTTTATTATTCCCATTTCTGTTGCTCTAATACCAAAATTTCTAAGCACAACGTTTTCATCGTTAACTAATTCTAAGAACAATCCTGGATTTTTCTTTGCGTATAACAATAAATCTCTTTTAAGTTCTTTAGAACTCATCTTAGACACTTTAGATCCTATTTCAACACGCATAACCGCTTCTGCCATATCAATATCTAAGTTTATAGCCGCGTTTAAAGCCTCTATTTCTAATTCAATAACTCCAACTTGATCTTCTGCTATAGCGGCGGGTTTATGCTCTTGATAAATAACGTTTTTTAATGGATGATATAAAGAAAGTAGTTTTTGCAACACAACTTTATTTCTTGGTACTGATAAAGTTCCGTTTCTAAATATAATGTGCTCTAGCCTTTGATCACCCTTCATTTCGTCAACAAAACAAGTCACTTGGTTAGAGGTGTGTTTTAATTCTCTTTCGTAACCTTTTTCTTCATCAAACCAATATATACCACTACCTTTTATTAGTTTAGAAATAGGTGTTTTGCCTTTTAAGTGATAAACTCTATCTTTTATCTCCCATTTATTTTTTTTAGGTTTTGGAGTTTCCATAACCATTGTTTCTTTTTTAGGTTGTTCTACAACCTCTGGAGTTTTAACTTCTTTAAATTCGTTTACTACCTCCATTTGTTTTTTTGTTTCTTTTTTCTTTGTCATAATATAATATATAATAAAATTAATAAAATAAAAAGGACCGAGGTCGAAACCTCGGTTCTTTTAATATAATAAATGCTTAGTTCATTAACATGAAGTTATTAGCACCTTGTGTAACTAAACATCTTTCAGTTAAGAAGTTTACAGTCATTGCATCTAAATCAGAAGTAACAGCCCCTACAGAACCAGTAATCCAAGATTTCATTTTTCTAGACTCAGTAGCAGAAGCTCTGTATCTAACGTGCAAGAAAGGACGAGTAAGGTTTTTACCTAAAGACTCATCATAAACAGAAGATGTACCAGCTGGAATAATAACACCACGAACAGCACCTGCAGTGTTTCTATCATTGATACTACCTCTTGTAGCTAAATCATTTAAGTATTTCCAGTCGGACTTGTAGAAGTCATAAGAACCTCTTCTGAATCCAGAGAAACCTAAGTTCAACGCCATATCTTCAGAGTTGTTAAATACTCCATAAGAAGTACCACCAGCTCCATAAGAATTCATAGAAGCTAACATGTCATCCATAGCTAAGGCAGTTGCTCTATTAACAAACATCATGTTTTCTTCAATAGCACCGTTTTTATCAAACTCAGCTAATATAGCGTCAAACTCAGCTAAATCAGTTGCAGCGTTAACACCAGTTACACCAGAAGTTTGGTGACCTCTTGATTCTATAGCGGAGAATAAACCTTCAGTACCAATAACATCGTTTGCACCTCCTAAAACTAAAGAAGCATCTGCAGCTTTCTCAGATTCAATAAGACTCATTTCAGTATAGTCAGCAAATCTTGATCTAGTATCACCTTCAGCTTTCAGGTACCACATGTAACCGTTTTGCCCGTCTTCACCAGAAACTTCAACCCAACCAATTTGAGAAGCATCAGATCCTGAAACTTGATACATGTCTTTCATTATAATTGGTTTGTTAGTAAATGAAGTGAACGAAGGCTCGTTGTAACCGTCTCTATTAGTCATTGTGTTAAGACCAGCTGTTCCTTTTGCGTACTCAGAACCATAAACCATAATAGTTAAAGCATCTGCATCACCAAAACCAACGTTATCTAAATGCTCGTGAGAATAAGGTTGAACAGTAATAAAATCAGTTACACCACCTGAAGAAGTTGCCGTACCAGCAGCATCAGCGTCAACCACTGAAACGTAACATTTTGCAGTTAAAGCTGGTGAAGCTACTAAAACAGTATCTCCAACACGTATACCGTGAGAAGTACCAGCGTCAACATTATCAATGTTAGTGTCGATTTGAATAGTACTAATGTTTGCAGTACCTATAGTACCTTTGTATGATAGATGTAATCTACCTTGTTCTGACCAAACAACTTGGTCTGCAGCCATAGCCTCTTCAGCTCCAACTTGAGCTAAAAAACCAGAGATTGTTCTTTTACCAAACACCTCAGCTTCTTTCTCCATTAGATCTGGAAGATATTGCTGCGCCCATCCATTGTTTTGGATGTCTAAATAATTGTCAGCTAAAGTCGCTTGCGTTGCAGCTCCTCTAGTTTGACTTGCACTTGTAATTGCCATAATTTTGTAATTTTAAATTGTTATTTATTTTTAATTTTGAATTTGAAATCGTTTGAACTATCGCCAAGCACCCTTACTTTTATTCCACCTGTATTAATCTCACCACTATGTTGCTGTCGTGGATTCATACTAATGTTTTTAGATTTAGCTACGCTATTTTTCAAAGCGTCAGCCTTACCTTGTTCGTAAAAGTGACTAGCAATTTTATCAGGATTCATAGCGGTATACATCGATTTGTGGTAACCCTTAGCATCTTCCATTTCATTGTTTTTGTTCAAGAACTTCTTGACAAAATTGTTAATGTCGCTTTGAGTATTCTTTACGGTGTCAGAGTCTTTAACGTTAAACCTAAATTTCTTTTCCCCAACTTTATATTCAAAACCTTTGAACTCTTTGTTGAAAAGATTGTTAGTTTTATTTAAAAACGTCTTGTGTTGCTTGTCTGCTACTTTTTCCTGCTCTTTTGATTCCGTTGTGTATCTGTTGAAAAAATCAACTGCTTTCTGTTGCTCACCCGTGAGCTTAGAACCATATTTGATATCTTCGTAATATTTGGACTTTGCACCGTCCAGGTGTTGCCTTGCCTGAGCAACTTGCTCCTTCATGGCTATTTTTTTTCTTCTAATATCTACATCATCATCTATTTCCTCGTCGTAAGAAAAATAGTCTTCCATCATAAAGTCTATCTCTTCGTTTTCTAAATGAGGTTTTGTTTGTTTGTAGTATTCTTTTAATAAAGTGTGGTTGTCTAGTTCAGAGTAGTCTTGATTTAACTTAACATAATCTTGTAAATCACCTCCAGTTTCCTCCATAAACTCCATTAACTTCTGTATGTTTTCTGGAATTGGCTTACCAGTAGCTTCAGCTTCTGTAACCGCTTCTTCAACCTGCTCCGCAAGTTCTTCTACTTCTTCAGTAATCTCTTCAACAACTGGAGTTTCAACCTCTGCTTCTAGTTGTTCTTCTTCAACAACTTCTTCTACAGGTGCTTCTTCTGCAACTACTTCTTCTGTAGCTTTTTCTTCTGTAGGTACTTTACTTAAATCTACTTTGATAACACTGTCGTCACCAGCAGATTCAAATTTACTTTCATCAACCGTTTCTACAGTTTGATCTTGTGCAGTCTCTTCAACTACATCTTCTTTGTTTTCTTCCATAATATAATATAATAATAATTAATAATTTTACTGCGGTCCAAACATAGACATATCAGCAGGACCTCTACCACCTAGTATATCATTACCTGATGATTCAAACTTTTTAGCTGGTTGGTTGCCTTTTCTTTGTTCTATTAATTCGGACTGTTGACTAGCTTGTATTCTAGTTCTTTCGTCTTTACGATCTTCTTTTTGTTTTTCTTTTCCTTTAGTAGTTTCTACTTCCACACCTTTTAACTGCATGTTGTACTGAAACTCTAAAGCCATAAGCTGTTGTTTTGCTTGTACTTCTTGCTGCATTTTTTGTAATTCAAGTTGCGCCTTTAACTGTTCTAACTGAGCGTTAGCCTGCGATAAAGCTTGCTGTTTTTGAACTTCCATTTGAGCAGCAGCTTGTTGTGTCTGCATATTAGTCTGCGCTTGCATCTGCATGTTTTGTTGTTGAGCCGCTTGATCTTGCTCCGCCTTTTGTTTTCTACGTAACTTTAACACTTGGTTTGCTAACTTAACGTTGTTTATTTGCCTAACATCAATAGCGTCTTCTAAGTTGATACCTTGTTGTTGTAACGACATTTGGATGTTGTTTTCAAGCATAGCTTTCTCTTCTTCATCTGGCATTAGCTCTATAAATATACCAAAGTCATATAAGTGCAGTTCAGACATTTCCTCTAACGTAGCTACATTATGTACCCCTATAGCTTGTATAAAAGCGTCTTTAGTTGGAGAATACTCTATAATATCAGATATTCTAAGTGACAAACATTCAGCAACACTAGATGTTAAAAACAAACCAGCGTTTAATATATGTCTTGTAGCTGTGTTAGAGTTTGCCGCTGCCATTTTTTGAACGCCAACTAAAGCTTTAGCATCTGGAGTAGATCCATCTCTAGCTTCGTTTAACCCAGTCACATCTCTTATCATTTGTAGGTAGTAATTGTAGTTACCTATCAGTGCTTGCATTTTGTTACCACCACTACCAGATGTTATTTCTTGAATAGGTACTTTACCAGGATTCATATCACCTTCAGAAGTAAACGATCTACCGATAACAGAACCTGTTTGGAAGAACATGTTTAAAGCTTCTTGTGGACTGTAGTTTGTACCGTTACCTAAATCAACCTCAGCTAAACCATCGGCATCTAAATAAACTCCATCTGGAACCATTCTAGACATTATTTGCTGTAGCTTTAGATGTGTTAACTGTATCATATCAGCAAAACCTGTTATACGTTTTACTAGTGAATCAATTTGACCCTTGTACATTCTAGGTGCTACAATAGAGTAGTTCATTTTAACTTTTGTAAAATCACTCTTAGGACGCATCATGTTTTTTGCCATTTCCCATTTAAGCAACTTTTCAGAACCTAACACCATAGCTCCTTCGTAGAGACACTCTATAGATCTTTGTAGTCTTTCATATCCACCTTCTTTTTCCTCTGGAGGATTAAACGTGTCATCTTTTTCTATTGCTTTTTCAGCGCCAGATCCAGTTTCTTTCATTTTGTAAACTTCGTTCATGTAACTCTTAAAGTTGAAATAAAGTATTTGAACTGAGTTGTTGTCTACTTCTCTAGATGAAGAAACTCCGTGATGGTTGTTTGAGTGTGCAGCTTTGTTTTTAACAATTTCTTCTAAGTCACTTTGTGATAAGTGTGGAAACTGTTTAGCTAGTTCGTTTACAGGAATTGTCTTTACTTCTCCAACATAGTATATATCATCAAAATATGGAGACTCAGTGTAAGAGTAAACTAAATCAGCTGGATCAACATAATCTATAACAACTCCTTCTGAAGTGTTAAACCCTGTTTTTACAGCTCCAATACCTAATACTGTTAAATCTCTATAAAATCTTTTCTTAATTAACTCGTAGTTATTACCATCCATCAAAACGTTTAAAGCTTGTTCTTCAGCTATCTCAACAGATTGCTTATAAGTTAACTGCATGTGAAGATCTAACTCTTCTTGTGATTCTGGTAAAGTTTCTGGATCGTTTTCGTAAAGATTCATACCAAAAGCTTCAGCAGCAAAATCGTTCATTTCTTTTGTTTGCATATCACCAAGTATAGAATCCATATACTCAGTTCTTTTAGCTACACCATAAGGATCTTGAGAGTAAGCTTTAATATCGTACATTCTTTCTGCAATACCGTTAACAACAATATCCACAAACTTAGGTATAATAGGGACTGGTGTCCAATCTAGGTTTAAGTAGCTTAAGTCACCGTTTATAGATAACTCATCTTTATATTTTTGAATTGATTGGTTTCCACTAGCGTATAATCTTAAGTTGTGAAAATTGTTTTGATTAGTTGAGTATCTATTGTAACCACGGTCCTTGTTGAACCATTCAGTTTCAATAGCTTTACCTACCTTTAACCCATAGTCATAACTTAGCTTCTCAGCATCACTTACAACTTGACTAGGAAAATAATTATTTATAACAGACTCTGCCATATTTTATTTTATTATTTTAGATGCGTTTCCAGTATTAGTATACCTCGCAATGTTCATATTTAACTTTTGTTTCTCTATCTTAGCGTTCGGTGCGTACAAGTGCCTATTACAAGCCATTATAGCTAATCCAGAACTTATAGATGCATCAAACTTTGTTCTTTTGTTTATATCAAATCTAGCCCAGTCATTTAACGTTTCGTTAAAGTATATGTTTCCATAACTCCCACTACCTAAATGACCAACGTGGTTTTGTATATACATCTCAATAGCAGCTGCGTGAGCTTGCTTTATGTCTTCACTTGAATTTGGTATTCCACCTATTTCTTTCTCTGTTACAGATAACTTGTTCCAAGTTTTGTCCGGTCTATTCATAGAGTAACCTCTATAACCTCTTCTTCTTAAGTAGTACAGTAATCTAGGTTTGTTATTCTCACAAAGTAGCGGCATACCATAAAACACCAAAGCCATTAAAACATCTTCAAAGAATATGTCCGCTGTTGGCGGTCTAGATATATATTCTAAAAACATATGGTTAGGTGGGCAATCTTCCATCGAAAACTTAGTTAACCCGTGTAAAGCTCCGTTAGATCCTTTTCCGTCTACTGTTCCTGATATGTCGTAACTATCACAACCAAAAGCCCCCATGTGTTCATTAGCAGGGTACTTAATACCGTTTTTTACAACTATCTTGTTCTGTATATGTGAAGGTGGAAACCAACTTACTTTGAATCTTCCTTTAGGATCTGGATAAAATATAACTTGTGTATCTTTTATTCCGTTAACCCATTGAAAATTACCAATAGATACTACTGATGAGCTTCCTATGCCTTCGTTGTAATCTATTTGCTCGTATAACTTAACTAAGTTAAATATTGAATTCTTAGCCTCATCTCTAAAAGCGTGTTCTGTTGTTCTTGGAAACTGTCTGTAAAACTCATTTAAACCATCACTATCAGATTTTAAACCTTCAGCTTCATTGTTCCAATGTTCTATTATACCTACATCTATTAATTCACCGTCTGGTCCGAGTACATCATTATCTGGACTATCGAAGACTGGATATCCGTACTCATCAATAAATCCTTCATAGTTCCATTCCATTGGGATAAAAAGAGAATATAAACCAGATTTTGTTTGTCCATTCTTATTTCTTGAGGTAACGTCTGAAGCATTGTATAGTTTTTTAAAGTTACTTCCTCCTTTGTCTAAGGCGTTTGAAGTCGATCCCATCATACACTTTCCTACTATTCTACTACCTAGTCTTAAACAAGTTTTTGTAACTCTCCAGTTGTTTAATATATTATCTGGTCTTTCCCACTTACCACTTTCATCATGAACAAGTAAGTTTAGTTTTTCACCATCATAACTATTGTCTCCTGTGTTTTTCCAATCTATAGTTGTATCTAGACCTTTTATTTCTTCAAGTTGTTCATTCGCTGTGATCTTCTTTCTCGTAAACTTACTAGCGGGTACACGATAAGCAAGCTCGGATTTTGGACGATCCATACCGTCTTGTACAGGTTTAAAAAAAAACGGATAGTTAATTGATATAGGAACAACTTTATCTGTAAACATTTTCTTTGCATCTGATCCTGATTTTGATAGTATACCATATCTACTATCACTCGATATAGTGGCTAAGTTAACTGTTTCTGCTGATGACATGAAAGAAAATCCAGATCTACGGTTTTTAAGGTAGCATATTCCGTAACATCTTTTATCTGCCTTGCAAGCTTCCCAAAATATATAAAACAATCTATTTGCTTCTCTATAGTCTGGTGCTCCAACGTCGATCTTACTCCACTGTAAGTACATATAGTGCGTACCAGTTATCCAGGTTGGCTTACCATTATTCGTGAACCAGAATCCTTTATCTCTTCGATTGAACTCTTCGTCTATGTAATCGTACCATTTTTCTTTGTTGTTTTCCGGATAACTCCTCCAATCGAATATGTTCTTGATCCTTTCGAGCTCTTTAGGATACTCCTGTTTAACCCATTTGTTTTTCGGATGCTTATATATATCTTTAGGTGGTTTTGGTAGCGCTATAACTAAATCTTGTATTTCTATGATCTCACCTATAACTCCATTGTGAGATAACACAATTAAATCGTGTTCTTTATTGTAACCGTACTTCCACTTCTTACCTCTGTTCATTCTGGTAATAGTAGTCCTTTTTATCGGTTCAACTGTACTAACTAAACTTTGACTGTACATTACTTAGATCTACCTTCTGCGAATCCTTTAAAGACTTTTTTCTCTGCCTCTTCAGGTGTTTTGCCCTCAAGCAAGTTTTCTTCTTCTTGGATTCTGTTAAGTATTTCGAATGCGTCAAATATTGCTAGTTTTTTAGTAGCTGCGGCGTTCTTTA
>Ga0209337_1000553_pt1 | contig 30328 bp, 41 predicted proteins | sample LinPmetageLP53_FD_184044 | JGI IMG/M metagenome (GOLD analysis project Ga0209337, IMG submission 184044) | Marine viral communities from the Pacific Ocean - LP-53 (SPAdes) (version 2) | ecosystem: Environmental > Aquatic > Marine > Oceanic | place: Pacific Ocean | collected 2010-02-08 | reverse complement strand
GCCTTATCCTTCTCCTTTTTAGTTATCTTATTGCCCATTTTTTTTCGTCAATAGATCCTGTCTCCCTATACTCCTTGAATATAGCAGCTATCGTCTCTGCACTTCTTCCCTGCCCTTTACTCATCTCATATCTTCCCCTCTTCTCTCCTTTCGGGAACTCCTGCATCTTTATGTTTCTTTTCTTAGCCATATTTAATATACGTTAATATCTTGTAACTTCTTCCAATACCCATCGAACGTTCTCGGACTACCCGCGTACTTCATCTTCGCGCATTGCCGACATATATCCACTTCACCAAAATCTCCCGGATCGTAAAACGTTTTCTCCGCACGATTACTTTTACACGCCTCACACCTAACAAACTTCTCCTCCTCTTCTTCCAACTCCTCCCTATGCCATACCTCTGGTTCTGGTGCTGGCGAATTAAACTGAACCTTATCCTGAACTACTGGCTTATCTTCTATCTGTACAGGCGTAGTCACGTTTGTCATACGACTTGTCATACGTTCCTCAGACTTTGTCATACGATCAGCTTTTTCGTCATACGGAGTGTATGTACCAATTGGTTTCGTTCTGTCCATCACTATAAACGTTTCTCCCTTAAGCGAGCCAAATTTGCGGACAAACTCTCTTGTTGTTACTCTTTTCATGTCTTCATTATATGTCATACGTTTTTATAATGTCAAACGTTATTGTCATACGGTATTAGTTATTGCCTTCCCCTAGCCTTTCTCAATACATGGATATTTGTGAGGGAGTACGTATTACCCACACTCAATTTAATGTACTTGTGGGGCCCCTTTTCCCGGGGGGTACACCCCTTCTCTTCTAGAAGTCATGACTCTTGACTCTGCACGTTTACCGTTTAAACTAGCCATAGTTTAGCCTTTCACCGGTTTTGGTTTTCCAGTTCAAGTTCGTCTTTGTTTTGATAAACTTAAGAAAACTATCGAAAGAAAGAAAGGGTTTTCTAAAAGAAAGAAAACAATTAGAGAGGGCCTTTAAGGGTAATAGTTAATAGGTGGTTAAGACAGACGAGTGGCCTTTAGAGTATCGGCGTTTTTTCTAATCTATTAGGTATTAGCTACTATGCTTGTACCAGTAAGTGACCTTTAGGGATTCGGCGCTTTTCTTAACTGGGTTCTACTTTCCCCTTCTGTTAAACACTAAACTAGGTTTGCACAATATTATTTGTTACAAACCTTTTGGTTAGTTGTGTACTTGAAGTTCTTTTAAGAATGTGTTCTAGTTAAAACAATTCATGTGGTATTCGTACAGTACTTCCTATTTTAGCTTTTCCTTTCCAAATACGATCATTAACTAGTTGCTTTGGTGTTTCCGGTTTACCATGTCTAGCCAGGAATGATTTAGCCTTTGTAGTGCCTGGCATAACCTTTGCGCCTTTCTGTCCTCCCTGTATAGTCATTTGTCTACCAGTCTTGGGGTTTTTACCAACAGCTTTCCATGTTTTATCCTTTGCTGTACCTTTAGTGATCTTGAAGTCGGCCATGTTTTTGTTGTTATACTTTCTTTGGGGACTTTGATTTTCTCTTTTTAGCCATTCCTCTGAATGTTGTTGCTAGATTATACCTTTTAGTACCTGGTTTACATGTTGGTCCTCCGTATTTGTCACCTGTACAGACACCTTTTGTGCCTCGTGCTTCAATATCCTTAGTTACTTTCTGCATCCAGTCTTTTGATTTCTTTGCCATACTATTTGTTGTTAGGAATTTGGTTAGTAGCTTCGTACATGATGGATTGTATCGCTCGATCCTCCGATTTGCTTCTAGACACTGCTAATAAGAATTCATTTAGGAGGTATTTAGCGTCGAGTGCGTCTTCAACCGTCATGTCGGTATCGCATTCCATTGTCGCGCTTCCTTCGTCTAAGTCGATTATTATTCTCATAGGTAGAAGTTACTAATGTTTCTATACTAGCACATTTAACAGCTTTATTCAATAAAAATAAGGTTTTACCCTTGCAATGCGTGAGTCTTTTGTATATTATATGATCGTAAGGTTTGGGAACCATAGAATGATTCAACTACTAGAACTAATAGATAGCTTACCGCTTCTACTCGTGGTTCCCAACATCTCCTGTGGGAGCGGTAAATTGTTTATTATTTAACAGCTAACAATATGGATAGAGTATTAAAAGATCAGTTCGCCTTGCTTCTTAACATGGAGGTGCTAGGAAATAAAGCAGCCAGGATTTTAGAGGGTTCGTTGTATGGAGATATGTTTGGGTTTACAGACAAAGCAGTGGATAAATTTTTGTATTCTTTGGGCTGCCCTCTAGATAAGAATGGACACTTAGATGATGTTATAATAAATGAGTGGTATGACATTGTTAATTATTTGGTTGATATTTTTGACGGAGAAAAAAGCGTTACTACTAAGGCGGTTGATATTCTTTGGAGTAAATTACAGGATACAATAATGGACTATAAAATATTACTAAAGAAGGAAGGATTAAAACTTAACGGTTAAATACAATGGATAATGGATGGATAAAGATACATAGAAAAACGTTAGACTGGGAGTGGTGGGAGGACGACAATATCTTCAGGGTTTTTATGTACTGCCTTTTAAGAGCGAACTTTGAAGACAAGAAGTGGAGAGGAATAGTTATTAAAAGAGGAGAGTTTATAACCTCAAGAGAAAATATCTCTCAAGCCTTGTCTGGTAAGGACAGTAAGGTTTCGGTGCAACAAGTAAGGACTGCCCTAAATAAACTAAAGCTAACCGGCGAGTTAACCATCAAAACAACTAACAGATACAGCTTAATAAAGGTAAATAACTACTATGAGTACCAGGTGGTTAACCAGCAAGTGAACAGTCAAGTAACCAGCAAGCAACCAACAGATAACCAACAAGTAACCATAGATAAGAAGCTAAAGAAAGAAAAGAACATAAAGAATACACACACTGGCCATTCGCCTGACGGCTCATTGGGTGAGAAGGATTTTAACACTTCGTTAGTTGATGAGAAGACTAAACAAAAAAGAAAAAGTTCCGCTAAAAAGAAAAAAGATCTGGAGGACTTTGATAAGTTCTGGATTGTCTATCCCCGCAAGGCTGGGAAGGGTGGAGCTAGGAAAGCTTTTGCTAAGGCGTTAAGTAAAACTACTGCCGACATACTGATATCAGCCGTAGAGAAACAGAAGTATCAAGAGCAGTGGACTAAAGATGATGGTACATACATCCCACATCCTGCCACCTGGTTAAACCAAGAGTGTTGGGAAGATGAAGTTGGTGGTGGGTATAGCCAGAAGGAATCAGATAGAGACATTGATTGGAGCAAAGTAGAACTACCAGATATAAACTAACCCATAACAACATGGAAAAGACTAAGACTGTAGAGATGTGCAGAACTCCACATGGAGAACTACCACGGCACTTGGTGCAGGAGTACATGCGAGCATCAGGTAACGTAGCTGTAGGCCAAGACTGGATTGTTGAGTTCGACAGTATTGATTACTTCCACCTAGCAGACCCAACGGCTAGGGATGATAGCAAGAAATGGAAAAAGAAAAGAGGAATGCTACCAGCTAGAGAATACAATTTCACATACGCTGCTTGCAAGACAGCAAAGATAGTTACAACTGAAGAGGGAAGACGTGCTGTTGAGTACGACCCTGAAGCTGCATTGGCTTATGTGCAAAACAAACTACTAAGAAGCGGTGAACCTGTTTACCTGCCAGAAATGTTAGCTGCTCATGAGAACCCAATGCGTAACACAGATGAGAAACCACCAAGAGGTTACTGCAAAATACTTAAAGATGCGGAAGATGAACTAGGCAACAGGTTAAAATACGGAAAGGCTTGACCTAACTATATAAACAAAGTATACTAATCACCACTAACACCAATCAACTATGACTCAAGTAGTATTACAACATGTGAAGGTAGAAAGAAAAGTTTCTGCTAGAACAAACAAACCTTACATCGCTGCCAGTATTTCAGTAGATGGAACTTGGTACAACGGTTTTGGTAGCGAAGAGATGATGCACTGGAAGGCTGGAGAAACAAAAGATGTTGAGCTCTTCGAAGAAGAATACAACGGAAAGATGTATAAGAAATTTAAAGTTCCTAACAAGTTCGATATATTAATCGCTAAGGTTGCTGAGCTAGAAGCTAGACTAGAGAAACTAGAAAACCCTGGAGGAACACCAGTAGTAGACGACTATGTAATACCAGAATCTGACCTGCCATTCTAATGGCTAAGAAGAACATGAAGGAGTTACACAGGCTGGTACGAGAAAGAGAAAACAATATCTGCCAGGTATGCAAAAGGTATTTCGAAGACGACGCTTGCTGTGCTCATCACCTTCAGAGTCGAGGAGCTAGACCCGATCTATGGGACGATCCAAACAACTGTATCCTGGTATGCCTACGATGCCATAACTTAATTCACAATGGAGAAATCAACCTCAACAAATCAGAACTCGCCCAACGAAACACTGAAAGGCCTGGTCCAGAAAGTGGAGACTTGGGATGTGAGCTTGCTGCTTAACAGGTTACCAGCATGGATGGCGTACGCTGAAGAACAACATGCCTATTTAAACCGAAGTTATTTAAGCGCCAAATTAGAGCACAAGAAGAAGATGATGACTCTTACTCTCAGTTCACGCAAGAAAACTGCGACAGAGCGTAAAATCGATGCAGAATTGGACGCTGTGGACAAGGAAGCACTAGTAATTGAGGCCATGACTAAACGTGACATCGCCGAAGTTAAATATAATTACTTAACAAACAAGTTCATTTCGGCTAGAAAGCAAACCAACTTAATGGAGAAACAAATAACCCCAAAGATATGATAGACGTAAGCGAAACAATTTATCGCAACAGAATGACACAAGCCTCATTGGCAAGACTGTTAAACAAAGGACGTGCCCAAGTATGGAGATGGGCAAACAACAAGTCAGCAGTAGCACCTCACAACGAAGAGCTAATTAGAAAAGTCTTAGCAGAGAACGGATTAGTAGTGATGGAAAAAAAGTCTTGACTTTGTAGTCACCAGTGTATACAATGTTTACGAACATATAACCAAACATACTATGCCCAAATGTAGAACGTGTGATCAACCGATACTAGGTGAGACCGATTACTTTTGCAGCTTTGGCTGTGCAGCTAAAGGTTTAACCAAAGATATCGTAGAGTTTCAGAAAGAGTTTGACTACCCATACTCGGAGGTAGCTGAGGATAACTGTAAAGATCTTAACCAATAGTAATATGATGACTTATTTATGGAGAGCGTTTGTAATTATATCAATTCTATATTTGCATTCTGCATTAGGCCTGGACAGTATGCTTTTAGAACTTAGACATTAATCTTTAACCACAAGACCATGAAAGGATTTAACCATTTAACAATTCAGCAGATCGCCTCAGATGAAAAAGCATTCAATGCTTACATAGCTAAGTATGGCGGAGACAGAATGAATGTTAGGCCACCTAGTGTGGAGAGTGTTATGGAAGCTAAGAAGGTTGCAACAATAATCCAAAATTTATATGAGCTTAATTAATCAAACAAGAAAGATACTTGAGTCACCTAGGATTAGGGACAAGAAGAAGGATACCTTCTGGGCTAGTGAGTCAGAGACAATGCTCTTTGAAATCTATCACCGATGGAAGGGAACTAAACCAACCAACCCTATAAAGGCTGAGGCCCAAGTGTTAATGAACGCAGGGAAGATGATGGAAGAAGCCTTAGTAGAACAGTGGATTGGAGCTGGTGAAGTTCAGAAGAGCGAGGATCAAATACGAATACGAATGGATAGGTTAGGAGTTCCTATCTCTGGATATATAGATGCACTACATGTAGATGGCTATCCCATAGAGGTGAAAACCTTTTACGGGTATTGGCAGCAAAAACAGTTAGAACAGGGCAAAGCTAGGGAGTCTTACTTGAAGCAGCTTGCTATCTACATGGACGCATTAGATCAGGATAAAGGAAAGCTATTCTATATGGAGCGTGGGAACGGGAAGATGTTTGAGTTCACACTACATAGAATAAATGAGAAGCAGTTTCTTTGTGGGGATTATGGATTTAATTTGCACGATACCTACCAAAGATGGCAAGACCTATACACAAATCATGTTCTGCCTAGTCAAGAACCTGAACCTGAATACCTATACAAGATACCGGCTAGTCAGATTGATTGGACAAAGGTATCTAAATCAGAAGTTAAAAAAGCTAGGGCTAATCAGAAAGTAATTAGTGGTCATCCTTGGGCTATTAACTATAGCGGATATAAAGATTTGATTCTTCAAAGGCAGGGCGTTGAACCCGGCTATACAGTAGAAGAACTAATAGATATAAAGAAATACTCAGAAGCCTTTAAATAAAAACACTATGAAAAACGCACTCACTTTCTTTGCAAAAGTTGTGGCAGTATTAATTGCTTTGGAAATCTTACTCAGGTTATTCTATTTACTTGAGGTAGTTTGGCTTAAAATTATTTCAGTTATACTTTAAACTTATATGTTCACAATACTATCAATTGATTTAGGAGTAACCTGTGGCGTGGCCGTAATGATCGACCAAGAGCTAGAGTTCTCCGAAGAGTATCAGTACAAGAAAAGTCTTTTAGGATTACAGACTTACGTTAAACATTTAATAAACTTGTGGCGACCTGATCTTATTTTAATTCCATATCCTACTAGACATTACAACGTGATAATGTCACATGGTAAAATGATTGGAGTGATAGAAGCTGCGGCAGAGTTTAAAGATATACTTACGATAGAGGTACAAGATGCTACCTGTAAGAAAGTTGTTCTTGGAAAAGGTAATGCTAAGAAGAAAGAGATAGCGCTGTTCTATAAAGACCAGTACCCAGAGATAGAAAGCGAACACGTCCTAGATTGTATAATGTTTTGTGACTACTACCTCATAGCTACTAGCAAAAAAAAACCTAATAAAAAATGCCAAAAAAAGATTACAACAAAAAGCCCAAGAACAAAAACAACTTAAGCTACCAAGAGATCCTAGAGCGTGCAGCAAAGAAGGGAGACATAACTGCTAAAGAAGAAATAGAATGGCGTAAGACTAAGTTTAAAGGTCTACACACACCGAACAAAACATATAAGATAGGACTTAAGAGATGGAAATAGATACACGAAAAGCACCGCTGTGTTGTTGTAGTCCAGATTCAGTGAGTTGAGGGACCAACAGTGACCAGTGCTTTCCGAGCCTCATTCTAAGAAAAATTTCTTTTCCCTGTCAATTAATATTGTATAGCATACTTGGTATACCTAGTCAAAGACTACGCAATGACAAATACTACTATTATATTTTACTTTAAGACAACACCTGTATTTGTAACGTACCTAAGAAGTAAGTTACCTACACCGTTTATCAACAGTAATTGTTGTGAGTCTACTAGGTAAACTCCATTGATAATTTCTAACACTCCTAATGCAAGAGTGATAGCGTTAAACCACATGGTCTTACTTTTCCATACAGGTTTGCATTTCTTTTTAGCCATAATAATTTGGTTAAATTATAGATTAGTTTTTAAGCGTTGCTAACTTATCAGCTAACTGATTAACGAAGACTAGCTCAGCGTCATTAATTAAATTCCATCTAACCCTGTACCCAAAGTCTTCAGCGTAAGCGTCATCATTAAGTAGGTTATTTAGCAGCTCGTTATCAAGAAGCGGTATTAGCTCCATGATCTTTTGTTTTGTAGCTTCATCCATATATTATTATTAAATTATAAAGTATTTTTAACTAACGTTCCCTTCCAACATACTACCCACTCAATATAATCAATGTACCCCAGATACCCGTTGTCATAGTTTAAAACTTGCCAGGTATATATGTTCCCCTCGTTTGGCTTTAGAAGTCTGAAGCCTTCATGTACGTGAGGACCTGTTGAGAAGCCTGTGTTCCCACTGTAGCCGATTAGATCTCCAGCACTGATCCTACTTCCATTCACTACACTTGCTCGGCTTAGATGAGCTATCACCATCTCGGCTGCTTTAAACTCATTACGAATCTTAACATGTAAACCGTAACCTTCTACACCTGAGTCTTTAACTTTAGCTATACCATCCATAGGAGCAAAGACTTTTGTACCAACTGGCACACCATAGTCTATGCCGTTATGTCCTTTCATTTTAAACTTAGAATATATTTGTGGGTTCTCTCCAAAGTACTGAGTTATCCTTGGGCGTTTTTGAACCCATACTCCGTTAAACATTCCTGTGTTTTGAACACTGCATGTAATCATTTTGTTTGTGGTTTAGTAACTATATATACACCTTCTATTATGTAGGCATACATAACTATATCTTTAAAGACATCGAACGGCATGTACTTTATTGAGTCTTCTTTCCCCCAAGAGTTCTGGAACTTGAACAGTTGAGACTGCCTATCGAATCCTCTAATCATCATTGCATGTCCCATCTTTTTCTTTTTTGCTCCTGCTTTCACGGGGTCTACTATGTCTGTATTCTTTGGGTTTAGTTTGTGACCGCTGTACCTGTGTACTGCAAAGATAAGAGGCCCAGTGTTTTGTAAAGTCTTGCATAGGAATTTAAAGTTTTTAAGAAATGGACAACGTCTATACTTCTTTATTGCAACTCGTTCGCCTGTCTTAGTTAGGAACCCTGTACTCTCAGCCAGTATGCATAAAGCCTCTATTCTCCTTTTCTTTATAGTCTTGTCTCCTCGCACAATCTTAGCTGCCTCTCTATATCTTTCCATATAATCAAAGTGTTCTTGAAAATCAAACTCTACTTCTTTCCCTGTGTCCTGTTGTATGTGCTCAGCTAGTAACGTGAAGAATGCATGTGCTGTACATGTTATACTCTTCCCCTGGTCCCATACTTCTGCCGTATCATAGTCTAAGTAATCAGCTACTATCACGTAAGATTGGTTAAATTATAGTTTAGGTTTCAATAATTGAATCTTCTAGCTTATCTAGTAAGATCTGTAACTCAGCCACCATCGCTTCATTGTCGCTCTCCTTTTTAATAGCTTTCTTAAGCTGAAAAATCTTATCCCTGATGCCATAGTTAAAAGACTTTATCTGATTTTCCTCTGAGTAATTCTTAATGTTAAGTCCTCCTATATATTTTATTAATCTTGAAACCTTAGTACGATCGTTAGCAAACTCATCCAAACCTAAAAGCGCTTCTACATCTTTGATTGGTCTAACTAAATCTAAAATCTTTCTTCCTTCAGGAGTTGAAAGCAAAGGAATGTCCATACCAAAGACAGGTTTTCTTTGCCCTTCATATTCCCTTATCTGTTTCTTAAAAAAGAAATCGTAGTTATTAACCAACTCTAAAGGAGTTTTTAACAGTGGAGTTATCCCCCTAAAAACAACACCAAGTGGATCATCCAGTTCTCCTAAAGAAACTGTAGGCAAGAACCCATTTAAAGATAAGTAGTTTTTAAGTCCATCTTCATTTTCTCCTAAGTAAAGATTAAACCCTTCCTGCATCCATTCAGGTAAAAGAGATGGGTCTAGTGGTTCTCCTTCAACCATACTCTCTACCGCCTTCTTTGCTTTATCTAAAACGGTAACAGTACCAGGTTTAGTTATCAACATTCCAACCTGTAACGGGATGTTCTTTCTTGACCAGGTATAAAAAGGCATAACACTTTTAAACAATATTCTTTCAACGTCTGTTAGATCTGTGTAATCAAACAAGTATTTTCTAACTTCTTGTGCAGCTGAAAAAGGAGAGAACCCTTGTTTCCTTTTATCTATATACAGTCCAAGCTTGGCTGAATCTTCTAGATACGCACCAGCTTTCCCTGTGTATTCATATACAAAATTCTTCTTAGAGAAAGTCTTTTCTAGATCCCCATAGAAAGCACCTGTTCCACCAAGCCCTGCTTCTACTGCCTCCTTATAATACTTCCCATCTGTACCTAAAGCTTTATATAATTTTTCTCCTGACAATCCTTTCTTCTTTAGCTTGTTAGCCTTTGCACTAATTGTATATCCCTTAGTAAAACTAATTGGACTTTTTAATCCGCCAATGACAGACATCCAAAGATTACTTACAACATTCCTAGCATGGAAAGCTATATTCACATAAGTAAGAACACCTTTTAAATGATTTTGTGCAGTGTTCCAGGCACGGAACGTATCTTCTACTGCACCCAAAGAACTGTAGCTAGTATATGTTTCGTTAAGAGCTTTGGCTATTACAGGTGTAGTTGCATATCCTTTAAGATCAGGGAGGTCAACCTTAACAAGTCCTTTAGGGATTCCCCCTTCAGGAATCTTCACTAAAAGACCAGGTGTGTTTTTCAATACCTCCGCTGCCTCTTTCCGTACCGCAGCTTTACCAGCTCCTGAAGCTGTAGCAAACATCTCTTGAAAAATATCTTCACTATACATAGGATCTTGTCCTACTTTCCGAAGCGCTGTATTCACTTCACTTGAAGAAGCTCCTGTACGTTTCATCCCTGTACTCATTAAAGCTCCTAGTTCGTCCTCTATATACTGAAGTCTAGCCTTAGCTGCTGCACTTGGGTTTGTCTTTAGCTCTGACTCTAATACACCTTGCTTGTTTATAAGATTTTTTATCTTAGCTGCCGCAGTGCTGTCATACCAATCATCCTTTATCCTAACTACTTTCTGACCAGTAGTAACAATTCTCCCTTCAGTCTTACCTGTTATAGCAATCTTGCCCCCAATCTTGGAACCTCCAGATAGTTTCTCTAAGCTCTGTAATCCTCCTAGTTCTTTTCCTGCTATCCGAGGACCCTTAGTTGATTTCTCTATAGGAACATTAGTAAACCCTTTCCCTGCCAACCGTGAAGTTAAGGGGATGATCTCCTCTGCTGCAAGTTTGATCTCCTTGGCCACTGGTTTTAAATCATCAAATAGTTTTGTCGCTACACTAGACATGACTTCATAAGCTGGTTTAACTTCAGTTCCAATAGCAGCTGCATATTGCCTGACGTTTCTACCAAAAGCATCAAAGTCCTCCTTGCTCAGCTTGTCTCCTCTCCTAATATATTGTTCAAGTACTTCTACTGCCATTCCGTCCACTACTTTCTGCTTACGTTTCATTAGTTTTTTAGCCTCTTGTATGGATTTGTTTATTGTAGCTTGTTGTTCTATCGCCTCAGTTCCTATCTTTCCTGTAGCTGGCACTAAACCAAAAGCCTTTTCTAAACCTGTTCCTAGTTTTGTTCCTTTGAATACATCACCCGCCTTTGTTAATCCTTTTAATATTTTTTCTCCTTTTATTATAGGGACAGATAGACCAGTAAAAGGAATACCTAGATTTACAAGCGCTCTTTGCCCCAGCTCTGCTTGCTTACCAAGAGTTGTAGCTAGTGGCGCAGCTTCCTTAACTGTTTTCTCAACAAGCTCCTGTCCTATCTTCTTCCCTACCTTTGGTGCAAACTTTTTAGCAGTTCCTAATGCAGTCTTTTTTAATGCAGCTTTACCTAAAGTTGTAAGTCCTCCAGTTAAATAAGTAAGAGGATCTCCAGCTATATCCATGGCAAGGCCTTCAGCTCCCGTAGTTCCTGTAATCTCAGAAGGCAGCTTGGCCCCCTTGATAGCTTCCCAGATTCCACCAGATTCAGGATACCTATATCCCGAAAGTCCATACTCTGGGATCTGAAAGAAATCTATTATCTTCTCAAGAAAGTTTCCCTCAAAGATACCTCTCTCTTTCTCGTACGCTAAATTAGTATAAGAACCACTACCAGAAGCAAGGTCTTTTAAGTAACCATACTTATCCGTTGCATTGCTGGTTGAAGTACTAGGAGTAAGCTTTTTTAAGTAATCATATTTTCCTGTGGACTTGCTGGCCGAAGGAGCCGAGGTCGAAGTACTAGGAGTAAGCTTCTTTAAGTAATCATATTTTCCCATTACATTTTTATGTTATTAAAATCCAAACAACCCGCCAAAGAAACCTTTAGCTGCATCCCCAAGACTTACATCCTTTGCATATGGAGCCAATACATTCCCGTACATACCCGCTAAATTACCCACACCCTCTTTTAATGCTTCCGTTGTAGCTTTCACGTCATAATAAGATGAACTCATAGTCTTTTCCATTTCAAACATAGTGTTCATGACTTCCTCCTTTTGACTTGATGTTAACCCCATACTAGAAAGCTCCTTAGAAAGTTCTCCTCCTGACTTTATACTACTATATAAAGAGCCAATAGTTTCTCCTTCTTTTATTAGCGCTTTAGCTACATCATCTAGATCTAAGCCTTCTGTAACTGTTCCACCAGATCCTCCATAACCTGACATCACTGGTGCATTCAAAGCTTCTATAGCCCACTTCTGTGCTGCGTTAAGCCTTCCTAACTCTATTGTTTCTAACGTCCCTGTCTTTAAGTCAACCAGGTTAGCGTATGTGTTTCCCATTTCGTCATTAAAATATTCAACCTGTAAGTCTGGTTGTTGTAGTTGCGCATATATTTCTGCTGTCTGAGCATCTTGTAATGCTAAGTTAGATTTCATCTCTTGTCCCACCAAGCTAGTTACTGTCTCCCCAGTGAACGGATCCATCGTTAAACCTCGATCCGCTAAGTAATCCAGGTGCATTTGCAACTGCTTTTCTTGTACTTCAGCTGCTATAGTTGCTTGTATTCCTAGTAGCTCTTCTTCAGCTAATACCATCTGTGTCTGTAGCTGTTGTCTTGTAGTACTTAAAGAGGACACCCTATCTTTTAAAGCATCTAGTACTGCATCAGGTTCTCCTCTTAACTCTGCTTCTATTAATCTTAATTGCATACCTTGTTCTGCTGCCAAGGCTTGCTCTGCTTGAGCTGCCTGTTGTGATAGGTCTACTTGTTTCTGTGCTGCTCTGCTTCCTCTTACTGATCCAGCTGCTGCTGAACCAAACGCTGCTGATTCTTGCGCCCTTAATAGTCCCCTCTCTAGCTCATCATATCTAGGAGCGTACATTGCCTCCAATGAAGCTTGCTGTATAGCTAGCTCATCTTGTATCTCTGATTCTCTTCTTACTGTTTCCCCTGCTAACTCACCTGCTACAAAGTCTTCAGTCTCTCCCAGTGTAGCCAGCTGTTGCTCTAGTGCGAGAGCGTAAGCGTTTGGATCCACTGAAGGAACTGAACTTTCCATGAACGCATTGATATCAAAAGGAGCTGCTCCTGCTGATACTGCTGCTGCTGCTGGTGATGCTACTGATGGAGTTAAAGGAGTTATTCCTGTAGGTCCTACTGAAAACTGGTCTCCTGATGGGCCTGTTATTGTTTGTGTTGGTCCACTGAATGCAGGAACTGCAACCGGTAACGCTGGTGCACCTGGTCCTGCCGGTGTTGTTGCTGCTGATGGAGCACCATAGAATTCTGCAAACTGTGAAGTTACCTTGTTTATATCTGGAGTAAAGGCAGCTATGTTCACGTCTTCTATAGTAGTCGGCAGTGGTTGATCTTCTATTAATGCCATATTATATATTGTTAAATTATTTATAAGTCTATGTTAACCGCAATAGGCCCTAGGTTAAGGGAATCTGTACCAGAACCATCATCATCTAGCCCTGCTCCAAAATATACATAGCCCGTCCCAGTTGGTAAATTTGTGGTGTGTGTACCAACCAATACTCCATTAAGATAAAACTTAGTATCTACTCCTGGGTCATGTTCTATTCTATAATTCTGCAACTCGTTTATAGCAGGTGGGCCTACTAAAGCTGTTGTCGTTGTTGCCACCCCATCTGACGTTACTATGGACAATGTAGTTCCTACGTCCCAAAAGAAATAACATCCATTTACATTCGGGGCACTCCTATTAAAACCAGCGGCTTGACTACTACTTAATCCATACTGGCTATCTCCTCCCAATAGAGCTGCAGTCATCCACCAATCAACGGTTATTTTAGTAAATGTAGCATCCCACGTTAAGAAAGCAGCGGATACACTCGTGTCAAGCGTTGGGCCTACAAAAGCTGATACTGTTCCCCCTGATGTAGCACATGTTACATAATATGTAGAAGCACTTATTTGTGAAGATGATAGGCTAAATTCAACCCAATCAATAAATGGCAGCGTAAAATTCATATTTTTTGGTGTGTTAGCTCCGACACCTACATAATCTGCTGATGATTCGCCCCAAGCTAAACCGCCAGGCGCTGTTGCATCAGCCTTTAAAAATTCCCCATCTGCACCTACTGTTAATTCTGTTTTCGTTGTTGCGTCACTAGCCGTAGCAAGTGAACCCTTAGCAGTTAATCCTAAAGTGTTCGCATCTACCAAGGCTCCGTTTATATTTCCACTAGCCGCTAAAACAACTAGGCTTCCTGCATCTGCTGTTGGATCTAAAACTGCTGCCGTAGCAACTGCAGTAGAACCTGCATCACAATCCATATAAGCTCCACCTGCTCCTGATATATCTGTACCTGCTGGTACTGCTATCGTTGAAGTAACCGTAACTGCTGAAGCAACTGTTGTCAGAGCTGAAGTTATTACAAACGCTGTTCCACTCCAAGTACATGTTTCATTTGAACCTGTTACTGTTCTTATACCTGCTTGTATTACTGCAGCTACCTCAGCCATACTAGTTACTGCTGGCGTTTGGAAGTTCAAGCCTGTCATCTCTCTAACTGCACCATCTATAGTTATACTGAATGCACCATCGCTTACTGAATCCCATATCGCTACCACTATCTCCGGAGCGTTTCCTCCTGTTAAGAAAGCTGGTGTATAAATTTCATGGTCTGATACTCCTGCTCCAGTTGGATCAAGGCCAATTTCTAATGTTTCGTTTCCTCCTGGATTTAAAATAGCCACAGCTCCTCCAGTACCGGCAACTATCTTAGTAGCTAAATAACTACTAGTTGTATCTGCAGCTGAAACTTTAGCCTTATCGTCTACTCCTGCCGCCGCAGCTAATGTAGATAATGAAACCTCAGCTTGGTTGTCGTCTGTAAATAACATGTCTCCTGTAGCACCATCTAATCTAAATCTAAAGTTAGAACCTGATACGTCTAAGTCCCATGTTGTTGTGGGATTACCACCATCGTTATCTAACTTACTATCTATAGCGTCTGCGTAATCTTTAAATATATTAAAAGGATTTGTTATTACTATAGTAGATCCAGCACTATGCGCGTTAGCTGTACTAGGTCCACCGCTATAATCAGCTTCTCCTCTTTCAACTGTTAATGTTGAGCCTGCAATGTTAGTAATAAAAACTACTTCTCTAAAGTTATTCTTAGGATCAAGTACTGCAGGAATCTTTTTCCCTGCTGGTACTGTAATGCTTGGAGCAACATCTACTATGATAGTAGTTGTTACAGCGTCAATCGAAGCTGTTAGAACAGTCTTATAAGCATTTTCTAATGGAGCTAATGTTGTGTTTGTCATTTATTAAGGGGTTACGTTACAATGTAATCTGTTGGAAATATAGTGTCGTCCATAGCTTCTACTGGGAATGCTAGTTTCGTCATCTTCATACTAGAATTTAAACTGGTTGTTTCAATTTGTATAGTCATACGAAGTCCGTACTTCTGGAAACTACGACGGCTTGTAAATATATAAAAGTCTAGACCATCTGTGGCTACTGGGCCTCCTCCTAAAGGATCTATCCCTAAGTCCTCTTCACCTAGAGGGAATGGATCTGAATCATCACCTGTAGCATAGGGCGTACCAGTAAATGTCTTTGAAGTTTCTACCCCATCAATGTCCACCTTGAATGTAACTGTCTCGTTAGTTGTTATAAATCCAGTTAGGTTACATCCTCTAAATACTTTATATGCTTGAGGAACATCAAAGTCAAAAGTCTTTGTTCTCATAATGGTTCCTATCTCTAACCCGTTATCTGAATATTGATCTTCTCTTTCCATCTCTACCACCTGTCCACCAAACGAATTAGCTACCAGTAATCTTTCTATACCATTAGCGTCTTCGTATATAGTAAAGTCATTGGCTGTAATATTGGTATACTCTGTCCAAGCAAACTTGTACTGACCAGGTATAGAAACTAAAGTGTTTAATAAAAACATCTTGTCTGGTCTACTTACCTCACCAGAATCTACGCTCATAAAAACATTGTTAGTACGGGGAAAATAAACAGCTGATACTGAAGTCTTATCTTCTATCGCCTTAACATCTTTCTCAATGTTCTCAGACCAAGCATAAGCTCTATAAGAACCTGTGGTTCCTTGTCTTTGCGATAAAGAATAAACTCCATTAGTGCTCATGAATATCATGTTGTTCTCCACACTAACCATACTTCTATGAGACGTAACGTCTCCTTCAAAATCTAAAGCTTCTATTGTTGGGGTAGTTGTAAAGATATTCACTAGGTAAATCCCCTGACTCTTTCCTACAACAAGTAAAGCTCCTAGTGGTCTAATCCCTGTAATGATTCCTTCGTCCTGGTTAACAGGCTCATCATTTGAAAACCCGTCAGCATTGATTGAAGCTGGATTAGCTGCGGTATAAAACACTGTACTAGGATCAGTAGAAATACCAGCTGCATAAGCTACATCATTTTGTACTGCCATATACTTAGGCTTTATTACTGCAGGATATGGTACGACCGTAGTCCCATCGTAACTAGTAAAGTCATCTGTACCATTACACCAATAAACAACATCCTTATATGTGATAAAGCTAAAATCTAAACCATCTGTTAATCCAGATTGAATACTGTTCCATGTACTTGTTCCCTCATCATATAGGTAAACATCTGTACCTGCTGTACATAGCAAGATCCTTACTCCAGTAGTGAAGGTAGTAAAGTAAATACTATGAATCCCATCTACACCTGGTATCTCTGCACCAAAGTTTAAAAGACCAGGCCTAACACCTAGCATTCCTTGGTAATCATAGGAAACATTCCTAGCTAAAGCCAACTCATTGTCCCGGATAGTTTCTTCCTCTCCGGTATTCAGTCCCCCTGTAAAGTTGCTGATGTTAATCGTGGACATTATTTAGGATTATTAGATGGCAATATTGGCATAATATATGTAAGTCTTTCGTCTTGTATATGTAGCATATCCGCTATCGCTTTCTTACTCCAAAGCTCCCATTCGTTTAAAGCATCTTGTGCATAGACCTTATTATTTCCACCTGGTTTACTAGCGAACGCTCTATATCTTATATAGTTTCCTAAGATAAAGTGCCATTCAGCTGGGAAGATTGGTGTGTCTACTCCTGTTACTTCTGAAGGATACTTAACATATTTAAATTTCAAACTATAAGTAGCTACTGCTGTTGCGTTTGGTAATGGCCATATGTAAAGCTCACTATCCTCTATATACGCAAAGCTTGGGCCAATCCCTGTAGCGTCCATGTCTCTTGTCTTTTGAAAGTTTGACAAGTCATTAGTTACCATAGGAATAACTGAAGAGTTAGCCGTAACTGGCATTGTATTATCAATAACCTTAATCCATAACAGTCTTCTGAAGTCAGCAGGTAATGCGTAGTTAGCCTGACCTAGTACTAACGGGTTAACTGTTCCATCTTTAAACTCATACTTCCAACTTGCTTTAGCGTAAAGAAATGACGCCCCCTCATTTAAATACCTAAGTAGCTGTGCATCCGTCCATATCTCTTTGCCTGGATCAATAGCCATGTCTGTTCTAGCATTGTCTATAATTTGTTGTCCTGTCATAACTAATTTTTATTAGTAAATTTAGATTCTATAAGTTTCTTTATCCATTTAATATCGTTTTGTATTTGTACAATCAGTGGTTTCAACTCGAGTACGTTATGCACCTCTTGCTTAACTTCCTTAACCTCGTTATCTAAATGGTTAACCTTTCCTTCCATACGGACTAACCAAACTACTACTGTGATTATTATGACCATTGTTGGTAAATACCCTATTACTTCTTCCATATTATACTCAAAAGTTAAAACATAAATCCTACCATAACCCCAGCTCCACCTATGACAATAGCCAAGGACTCAATCGAATCATTAGCAGGATTTGAATATCCCCCGTCATTAATAAACGCTATTTCAAATGTCTGTATTACTAAGTTAGTTACTGTTACTGACGCTATTCCTCCTGCAACCTCTACGACTCTGTTTGCCCCAGGTGCGCCCGTACCAGAAATGTTGGTACCAGTTACCACTCCTGAGATCTGTCCAGCTAGAGTAGGCGTAAGCGTTACCTGTGTAGTGCTATCCGTTGTGATTAAGTTATTGTATGTGTCTTGTATCTGTAGAGAAACTGTAGTGTTACCTCCAACAACAAAGTTAGAACCAGCTCCAGTTAAGCTAACCTTAGTAGCTGCCGCTGCAGAAACTATGATTGAATCATTTGCTGGATTACTGAAACCTCCGTTATTAGAGAATACAATCTCGAACGTTTCCGCTACTGTATCTTCTAAAGTTATCTGTGATATACCTCCAGCAACCTGCACTGTTCTTGTTGCTCCAGGTAAACCAGTACCAGCTACGTTCGTTCCTACTATTACGGCTGTTACTGCTCCACTTAATGTAGGTGAGTATGTAACCTGCGTAGTACTGTCTGAAGCAATTAAGTTCCCAAATGCATCTTGTATTTGAATTATTTGAGTAGAACTTCCTCCCGCAGTGAAATCTGCAGCCGCCCCTTTTAAACCTACAGCAGACGCTGCCGCTGGACTTATAGTAAAGTTAGGCGAAGTATCTGTAGCTAACCCTGTAGAATCAACATCTAATATAAAGGTTCCTGCCTCGTTAATATTAATACTGCTGAATGTAGCTACACCAGCAACTGCCGCTACTGTTGTTACACCATTCAAAATACCTACCCCTGTGTTAATAGATAACACAACGTTGGCTGTTGAATTAACAACATTGTTATAAGCGTCCTGAATTGATGCGGTAATAGTTGGTGAGAAATTAACACCTGCTACTGCTGATGTTGGATCTTGCGTGAACACAACCTTTGCTGCTACCCCTGCACTTGTAGTTATCGAATCGTTTGCCGGGTCAGTTAAACCAATACTATTAGTCATCGCTATTTCAAAAGTCTCTATTGTTACGTTTTCAATTGTAACTTCCGCTACACCTCCAGCTACTTGTACAACTCTTGGATTACCTACTGCACCTGTACCAGATATATTAGCTCCAGTTACCACACCAGTTACTTGTCCCTGTGATGTAGGAGTAAATGTTATTTGAGTTGTATTGTCTGATGCGTCAAGAACTCCACCTGCATCTTGAACCTGAACTTGTAATGTAGTAGAAGCCCCTGCTGTAAAATCAACTCCCGCAGAAGTTATTACAACCTGAGTAGGAGTAACAGATCCTGCAGCAACATCCCAAAGCTGGATATTGTATGACGAACTAGAGCCGCTAAGAGTATCTGTGGAACTTGAAGACATAATAGTATCGGAATCTAAAAGACCCAACGCCGACTGATCACCCTCGCCAGCTATTAATAATATATTCTGTGGCATCGTAAGGTTGTAGGTCGACGCGTCCATTTCAAGAACCCCAAGAGAACTCTTGCTATTATAATTTACATAATTTGATGAACTCGTATTCCCCCATATTAATGCAACATGGTTGTTATCTACCTTAACTAAACGGCTTTTAAACTCGTTTAACCATATTGGCTCAAATTCAAATGCTGCAGCAGATGCTACTGATACTGCCCATGTTCCTACATTTATCGCTAGGGTTTCTGCCCATCCATCAAAGCCACCATCACTATATGTCACTACGGCGTGTGTTGCATCAACACTTTGTACATTTGGAAAATCGCCTACAAAACCAAAGTCAAATTCTGCTCCTTCAAGAACTGGCTCAAAAGATCCGTTCACTCCAACCACTATAGCTCTTAAAGTAGTATTTTGATATACACACAACCATTTGTCCGTATACCCCTCAATTGGAGTCATATCATACCCATCGTTAGTACCCATTCCTGTTAAGTCAGAACCTACTTGCGCAATTACCCATGTTGCCTTATCAATACTAACTACACTTGCCGCACTAGTAGTTCCGGTAGAATATCTATTAACAATTACATAATAATAACTAGCATCTTCTCCGGCTATATACATCCTCACGCCATTGTGAGTGTCAGTCCCTCCTGAGGATAATGATGTTTCTGCTGCTGACCAGCTCCCAATATAGTTAGCATCAACCTCTGCGACTCTAAATTTATATTGATCTATTGAGAGCAGCATGTGTGTACTATCAAGCATAACACCAGTTACACTACCGTAATAAGCTGTATTAAAGCTGGCGTCTAAAAGCTGTATCTGTCCAGCTGCGTCTACTCCATACGTTATAAATGGATAGGCTGATGTCGTACCTAACGCAACGAAATGCGTAGCATCTATAGCGACAATATCTGGATAGTTTCGTTCTTGACCCTGAGTTCCAGTTGTTCCACTAGCGACTGGCCCTATTAAACCAACTGTTGTTGGCGAATCGGTATTGAAAACAGAACGTATACGGGGGAAACCCCCGTTAGCCTCTCTGTAACATTGAACAATAATATCTCCTCCATTCATCTCTGCCACTTGCCCCATTGGTGAATACCTCATCAATTGACCGTTTGTCCATGCATTGAAAGCATTTGAAAGTATTGTAATGATACCGTTAACTGCATCAAAACCTATCTTATACATTGATTGCGATCTATATTGCCTTACATTACAACTAAAATATCCTTCTGCTACAGTAAGGTCAGGCTGTGTTAAATAAGCCGCACTCATATATCCAGATGTCTGTCCTCCCAATAACTGTAAGGCTCCAACTGTAATCACCCAGGTACTAATATTTATATCTACAATTCTGTAACATGTTTTATTAGTTGCGAGTGTCCCTGTATTGTAAAAAACAACCACCTTGGTAGCCGATACTTTAAAAGTCCAAGTAAGCGAATCAATATAATAACTCGTAATATAAGAATTAGCTGGGGCTCCTAAACCTAAGTCAGTTTCTGCAGTTGCTGTAGTTACATCCCAAGTACCCAGGTTAACTTCGACGATCATGAAAAACCCACTAGCTGTCGCAGCAGCATTTCTATAAGTATAACTTATTGAATAATGTGTAGCGTCAATCTGTACCACATGGCCCTGTGCAACTGACGGAGTGGTAGCTACAGTTAAAGGCGTACCAACCGTAGTCACTGCGTAAGTTCCAGCGTTAACTTCTATAACCTGAGACATTAAACTTGCATAAGTATTATAAACAACTAGGTAATGCGTAGCGTCAATCTTTTCCATATTCACAAAAAACCCAGTACCAGCACCCCCACCAGCAATCCCAAGGTCAGTAACTGTATGGCTGGTATGTGTATGAGTTGCTGGGTCCCATTCACAAATCATTGCATTTATATTTCCACTAGTAGCATCTTGAAAGACTGACAACATATGAGTTGAATCAAACAACACACTGTCAGTAAGTGTAATCCCACTATTCGTAGGAGCAACTCCTATAACAGTGTGTGCAGTCCGTGCACCTATAGCTCCAGTTGCAACATCCACTGAGTAATCTATTGTAGCAAACGTAGTGCTGCTAGGACAGACCAGCTGCAAAATCCATCCTGGTTCTATCTCAATTGGAACCCCTAGATGCCTATTCGCAGAACCACTGGCGGTTGTAGCGGAAGCAGCTGTAGTAAATATTTTATTCGCCATGTTTTATTTTATTTAAGAAACGTCTACCAATCCTGATCCGTTATATCTAGCACCATCAAAATAGAAGAACGCTATGTTTATATCGTTTGCAGCGGTTGTCCATACTGGTTCCGTACCGCTTTGCCATTGAACTATCCCAGGCCAAGTAACTGCATGTCCTCCAGTTGGGTCTTGTTGAAACAAAAGAGTTAAGTGACAAGCTCCTGGCGGAGCAGTAAAAGTAAAAGTAGCATTGTTGTCTAATTCAATACCTTGTGAGTTCCCGTTAGCCGTAAAGTCTACCGTAGGTGTCGCACCAGAAGTACCATTAGAATATTGTGTTTGGTATATGGGTTTATTATTTAAATCTAAACCACCCTGTAAAGGAGATGTAAGTACTCCAACCTTTGAAGATAAAGTTACTGTCATGTTATTGTAAGTTAAATATTATGAAACACACTCTTATGTAGTGAGCTTTGCGTATACGTCAAAGTCAGCGTCGTTAGCTCCACCTGCTACAACCACTTGAACTTTTATATATTTACAAGCAATAACAGTGTCTAAAAACATCATTGCGTCTGTAGTAAAATTAGCAGAACCAGTAAAGGCTGCCGTTACGTCTTGCCAAGTTATAATTGCTGGAGCCAGTGTTCCATCATCTTGGATTGTCGCCTCTAATGTAACAGTAGTAGTATCTGTACCTCCGAACTTTTCAAATTGTATTCCTGCGTATTTTGCGCCTTTCATATCTAAGTAACCTACATACGTTCCTGCACCGGCGTTTGTGAAACTAATTAAGGTTTGAGAAAACTGATAAGCTTCAGAATCAGTTGCTACGGCTGTTTGGCCATCGCCACGTTCAACAAACTTGTCGTACTCTCTTTGTTGTCTCGAAGAAGGTAATGCCATGTTTTTTTTGGTTAATTTTTAATTATTTAATACTTGACGAGCTTTCCATCCACGCCAACTAATTGCCCCTATTATAGCATACCTAGCTCTTCTTTTAAAGTTTCGCTTTTCTTTGACCAGTAGTTAGGAACACCTTTGTCTTTAGCTAAAGCTTGTAGCTCTTTGTATGTTAGGCCGTCAGTTTTTTCTTCCACTGCGTCCATCTTTGCTTTTTCTTCTGCCTTTTTCCCAACCTTAATAGCTGCAACTTCAGCTGCTCTTCTTCTTCTTTTCACTCCCAGTTCTGTTAGCTCCATGTCTGCAGGATATTGCTTGACATCAGAAACTTCTTCTGGCGAAGCGTACTTCCAACCAGGTCTAGTTCCTACGAAATAGTCAGCTAAATATTGTGGTGCAGCTGATACCATTCCTTTTGAGTTTTCAACCCAAGCAGTAGATGTGTCTAATTTTTTCATAACATTTTATTAAATAATATTCTCATAGGTAGGGACTCGAAAATCCCCACCATATAAAAAGACTATTAAGTTCTTACCAAAACTCCAAAGTCATCTCTCATTTCTCTTACTCCGTAAACTGTATCTACAACTAGTTCGTGTCCAAGTTGAGAAACAGAATATTCAGCTTGCGCTCTAGGTTGTTGAGCCATAGCTAATGCTAACGCATCTTTGTGGAACAACATGTTGTTTCTGTTAGTACCACCAGTAAAGATTAGGTTGTTAGACATGAATGTGTCTACACCATAAAGTCTACCGATATTTCCAGATTCAGTTGGTTTTCCTCCTACAAAATCGCTAGATGTGTAAGCTGCAAGATCTAGTAGATCTCTTTTAACGTCTGATCTGAAAACAAATGATCTGTCGTCTTCAGGACAATCAGCAAGGTCTAAAGCCTCAATTGAGTTTAGAACTACGTCAGTAGTAATAGCTGTATTGTAAACACCAGTCGCTGTTGAGAAACCTAAAGCTAATGCTGCAAGTGAAGTATCAATTGCTCTTGCGATAGCTGTAGATGCTGCATCTGTATAGTGATTCATCAAGTCTTGTTTTGACTGTAACTCAGTAATATCTTCCAGTAAGAAAGATGTTTCTTTGTGTTGGTCGATTGTGATTATAATATCAGTTTCTGTATTCGCTTGGAATGAAACTGGTACATTAGAAACTTTATCATTGGCAACAAAGTTTGTAATTGTCGGCACACTGATAGAGTCATTACCCATTCTAGCTTCGTCGTCAAATCTTTTAACCAGTTTAGCTAAAACTAATTTTGGGTTTGTTTCTCTGATTACTTCTTTACTGAAGACTTCTGCCAAGAAAACGTCTGCAGTAGTATTTGTTATATTAGGCATAGTTTATTTTATATTAATTAATAGTTAGGCAGCAAAAGTAATTGCTAGGTAGGCAGCGCCATCCCCAATAATTGTTCCTCCTACAGCCTGAGTTTTTACAAGCAGCTCAATAGTGTCGCCTGCGTCAAAGTAAACCACTGGGTTTCCTGCATCAGTGTCTCCACTTGCAACGACAGTATAGTGCTGAGCAGTTCCAACAGGAGATGATTGCCCGGCTGTTAATGTAGCATATTCTGTTCCTGCAACTTCAATTGATAAAATTCCTTGAGTACCTGATTGTGTTCCTGTTGCTTCTGTCCACATAAAAGTAGATTCTGCAATGCTTAGTCTTCCTGAGTATGGAGCGACATATGCAAGCTGACTTGTTCCATCTGCATCACTTATGTCTCCTACACCAGCGAATGTATAATTCATCATAATAATTAGTTGTTAATGATTTTGAGTTTTCCAGATCTCCAATCCTTTATAACCTTAGAATATTTATCCGAAGTGGGATCGAGCTTTCTAAACTCTGATAGTTCAATCTGACTACTTGATTTCTTAGGAGCGGAAGCACTACCCCCTTTAGCACCAACCGATTTTCTTTTTACAACTTTCTTGGTTCGTGCCCCTTGAGCTAAAATGTTGACAGCGTCGTCGATACTTATTGTTTCGCCTTTCATCCCCTTACTGGCTTGTAAGTGACGAGCAGCTCCAATAATATCAGCAGAAACATTAAGCCGTTTAGCATCGCTAGCCATTTCCTTCTTTGCGCCCATACGCCTGAATTCTTCTGCCATATCGTCCTTACTAAGAAATCCAAGACTCCTCATAGTTTGTCTGGCTTTTTCGTATTCAGGGGAAAGCTTTGCTTTTGGCTGAACTGTCGTTCGTTTTTTAAGAGCTTCAATTTCTTTACGCATTTCTGCAAGCTCCTGCGTCTTCTTAGTGTAATCTGACTGACGCATATATCCCGCCTTTAACTCGGCTTCCGGGATACTTTCCTCTTCGTCTGATTCCTCTACCTGAGGTTGATCTTCGTCGAGGTTGTCTTCCTCGTCGTTAGAATTTACTTCTGGTTGGTCTGACTCCTCAACGGGTTGGTCGTTTGACTCCAAGTTTTCTTCTGACATGTGTATTTGAATTAAGTAATAGATTGAAACCTACCTTGGAGTTTAGGCAAGTTTCACGCTACTACTGATTATCAATATACTTAACTGCGTTTTCAATAAAACGTCTTAACTCTTTCTCTGCTTTAAGTTCAGCTTGTACGTTTACTAGCTCTTCCTTTTTACACAACTCTAGCTTATCTCTCAAGAGCTTTTCTTTGTGCTCGAAGTACTCGTTTAAATGTTTCCATCCTGGAGTTCTAGCCAAAGCCCTTAAGTTTTTAGCCTTAGTATTTATTTCTAAAGCTAACTTCTCCTGTATATTATCAATAACTTTTCTCTCTTTAGCCACTCGCATCCTTTCTTTCCATTGAGTTATATTCATATATATATGTTAGTAGTTGCTAGGCTGTGACGGTTGTAACGGAGCCTTGTTTGTTACAGGCGCTCCTTGCGACCTTAAAGCGTTTCCTGCCTCTGGTATTCCACCACCTATCATTTGTTCTGCTAATGCATTTTCTAGTCCGGTTTGTTGCGGAGTTTCCATCAGGTAAGATTCTGGGTTAGCCTTCTGGAATGAATCTCTTAGTATGTCTTTGAATATCTTTGTTAGGTTAACTGGAACTCCTACAGCTGCGTATTGAACTGCGGTGTTAGCAATGTTAACTGCGTCTTGAGCTTTCCCTCTAGAGTCGTAAGCCGTAGTTGAACCTGCCTCAATCTTTACTTGGTAGTTATGTAAAGCATCTCCTAAAACTTCTGTATCTATTTTTGTAAATTTTTGTGGAGCATCTTCTAGCGAAATCTTGTCTTTTAAAAAGTCTGCTTCAGTTCTTGGTCTTCTAACAACTATAGCTTCTGATTCTTCAGCAAAGTTTTCTGCTAGTGCAAGCCACATTTCCCCAAGCTCTGCTATTGAAGACTCTAAGTGTTTAACGATATTGTTAACCTGTGTATTAACCTGTGCATCTCTAGCAAGAATACCACGAGCGGTATTAGTAAATCCTGCTGATCCACCTCGGTCAGTAAAGTCTACGGTCTGTGATACAGTTTGAAAATCTCTGTTAAGTTGCGCTTCTTCATTATACCCACTCATTGGTTGTATCGGTTTCTCTACTGGTCTAATCACTCCTCTAATATCTGAGCCTAGTGGTAAGTCCACTGGTATAATATTGTTTGGTCTATGAACCAAGTTAGCAGGATTGATTCCAGCATTTATATTGTAGATCCATTCAGGGAAATTAACGGCATTGTTGAAATCAAGTCTTGCATTCCTTAAGTTGTTATACTCAACTTGCAATCCTTCTAATGGTTCAACCTCTCCTACTGAATAAAACTCTCCTCTGATTTTTCTGTCGTCCATTTTTACAAACGGTCTAAACCCTAGTTCGTTTACTTCACATCTTATAATGTATTGAGGACTTCCTCCTACAACAATTGCAGTAATTATATATTCCCTTTCGTCTTTAGCTTTTCCGCTTTTAGAAAATTGCCCCCAGTATTCCTGTAGGGTAATCTGGTTTTTATCTATCCTTTCACTTACGTCACTAATTCCTTTATCCCATTCTTGTTCTTGCACCTGCGTACTTGCGAACCCTGAGTCTTGTAGTTCTTCTGGATTCAAACCTTTGATTTCTGATAAGTCATACTGTTCAGGATCTAGCTTTAATAAATCTCCGAACCTCATGTTTGGTAATGTTTGTAAAACTCCAACACCTTCTTTAAAGTTCTCAACTCTTGGATCAACCTTAACATCAAATATAGAAATTAGATCTGCAGTTGGTCGTTCAAACGAAACAACTTCTTCTTCATATTCCTTCTCTACTACATTCCCGTCATCATCAATCTCAACTTCAACGGATGTTTGAATCTTTGTTTCTTGATACCAATCTACTTTTAAGAAACCAACTCCATATATAAACGCGTCTTTAACCCATGTCTCTAGTTTTTCCTGCATCCCATCTTCGTCCCACCAAAAGTTTAAAGCATCACGAATAGCCCCTACATAAGCCGTTGCTTCGTTAGTCCTAGGAGTAACAATAAATTTAGGATCCTTTGCTATTACTGGTGGTACTTTCTTCTCAATGATTTCAAAAATCTTTGGAATGAAAATATTAGACTGACCAGGTAATCTTTCCTGGTTCTCAAATACTCGGTACATTCTGTACCAATCAAGCCATTTGTTTCTTAGCCTAGTGGTAAGGTTATCAAAATCCATGTTAACCTGAACCATCCAATCCAAGGTCCTTGCACGCTCTTCGGAGTTTAGTTTTGCCATAGTTATCGTTTACTGATATCGATTAAATGAAGTGCCCGTAAAGGCGGTAGTTTGTTTTTGACCTTAATCTTTCCAGCACATTCCTGGCTTATGCATTCGATTGTTTCGTCCCTCATGTCCTTGTATCCGTCTCCGTAATCTCTGCGGATATCATGTCCGAAAATAAATTTTTTAATCCCACACTTTTTGCAAATTCCTTCCCAGGCAATATGGTCATAGCGCCTTCTTTTACGATTTGCCCGTTCGTGGATTTTTTTAATACTCATATCGCTGTTGTTTATTATATCAAATAACTAGTAAAAACGCAATTACTTCTTGAAATAAGGCCTACCGTCTTTAGTATAGCGCATCTTTAAGTTCTTAAGTGGGTCTAGGAATTTCTGTAATGGACGTTTCAAGTAGGGAAGAGACATCGCAAGTGCATCTATCGTATCGTCATGTTTACCTGACGGGAATCTTTTGAGTTGGTCTTCGAGAACCTCTGCTCTATTCCGTGGATGGAAGATAAGTCCATTAGCATATAAGGGAATAAGTCCTCGGATCTTTGTTTCTTTATTAGATCTAGTATGGATTTGTGAGACATGCAGGTATTTTCCTCTACGCTTTCCTTCAATCTTCAAATAGTGGGCTAACGCGGACTGGTACCCTACAGCTTCAATTGCCACACGAGAATCATAAAGTCCTTGTTGTCTATATATTTCAGCAATAACTTCTGATGGATCTGCTTTCCAGTTTTTATATTCGATTATGTAGATCCTATCGTTCCTATCCATAGCTGCAGTAAGAACAACCGAATCATCGGCATGGTCTTTCTTCGAGATAGCTAGATCGACTGTAGTCACGTAAGTAAGTTTGTCAGGCAAAGTATCCCAGTACTTAAGCCATTCTTCCTTGAACTCTCTTCCTTCTTCGGTAACTGGATCTTGTTGGTAGAGCGATCCCCAGTCTCGTATCCCAATAGATTCCTTTATGGATAGCAGCTCTGTTAGCGAATACTTTTGTGGCCAAAGAGCTTCTCCTTTTTTCCTGAACTCCTCAGGTTCCGTTGCGATAGCGGGGAAACGCAGCACGTCCCACTTACCAACCTTACAACCTAACGGATAAGTAGTAGTTGTTTTTTCCCAGCGGTTAGCCTTTGTATTCAAGTGGTATCCCTTTTCTCCTTCAAGATCTAGAAGTCTTCCACCTAAATCGTCATCGTGCCACTTGGTCATAATCAATATCACGCATCCGTTTTTTTCTAAACGCGTATAAGCTGTTGAGGTATACCAATCCCAAACCTTTCTCCTAATAGTTTCTGACTCTGCTTCTTCTCTATTCTTAATTGGATCATCAATAATCAGAACATCTGCACCTGCCCCCGTAATCGAACCACCTACACCAGTTCCTCTATAACCTCCTCTAGTAGAAACTTTCCATCTAGTAGCAGATTTACTTCCAGTTAAAAGCTGGCATTCAGGGAATATCTTTCTATGCACTTCCGTATCAACCTGCGATCTAGTATATCTACCAAAGTCTTCTGCTAAATCAGCTGAATATGAACAACTAATAATGCTTTTATTAGGATACCTCCCTAGATACCACGCGGGAAACTTAATACTAGCTAGCTCGCTTTTCCCATGCCGAGGCGGTAAGAAGATCATTAAACGCCTGCACTTGCCCATAGCAACCTTCTGCAGCTTCCTGGCTATCAGTTCGTGATGCCAATTACTTTTATAGTTCTTTTGAGTTAAAACACAATAATCAATTAGGTTCCGTTTCCCCATCCACAACATCGCTTGTATCTCCCGCGACGTTAACTCCGAGGAACTTTCCTCCTTGTCCAATATCGAACTTGTGTCTTCGTTCCAAGAGTCTGACTGCTGCATCTTCAGATATGTTTAAATTATTATGTACGTTCACAACTTTACTATCCTCATTAAATATCCTACACCATTTACCTAACATCTCTAACGCCTTCAATCTGTCCGTATCCCGATCAGCTGTACTCGCTATCCGCTCTATCATCCCTATAATCCTACTAGGAAAAACCTTATAACTTCTTAACGCGTCCTCGATCGCACCACGCACCTCCGTCCTCCGCAATATCTCCACTACGCGACTCTGACATTTCTCCTTAGGCCATTTACGATACTGCACATTCAAACTCTTAAACGCCGCATACGGGTCTCCGTCATGCGCTTCCAAAGCCAGTATGAAATCCCTGTTCTCTCGCGATATTTTCCAGTCCTCTAAAGCTTTCTTATCTCCCACCTCCAAACTACGGAAGAACCTGTCCGCCTTATCCTTCTCCTTTTTAGTTATCTTATTGCCCATTTTTTTTCGTCAATAGATCCTGTCTCCCTATACTCCTTGAATATAGCAGCTATCGTCTCTGCACTTCTTCCCTGCCCTTTACTCATCTCGTATTTCCCTCTACCTCCAACATCCGCAAACTCCTGCATCCTTTTGTTTATCTTTTTTGCCATATCTAATAGTTGTTAATTTTTTGCAATCCATTCCAATACTTATCGAAAAACTTCATACTCCCCGCGTACCTGCCCTTCGCACATCTTAAACATATATCCACTTCTCCACGATCTCCCGCATCAAATACTGTTCTCTCTGCATTCTCACATTTACATAACTCACATTGTGGCAAATGCTCTTCCTCTTCTTCCAACTCTTCCTTATGCCATATCTCTGGTTCTGGCGGTAGCGAATCAAACTGAACCTTCCCCCTATTCTCAATCTGCTTAACCTGCGCTCTCAACTGTTCTATCACACTACTCTTAGCCACTGGCTTATCTTCCGTGACTACACTTACCTCCTTTTTCTGTACATCCGTGGTCACGCCGTGGTCACCCGTAGTCACGTTAGCAATTATCTGCCCACGCACACTTATCTTCTCTCCTTCTCTCATTAGCTTTAAGTAATGGCTTATCCTCGCCTTAAACTCTCTTACTGTTATGTCTTCCATACTACTTTATTAGTTCTTCTTTTTATTTACCGTAGTCACATCTTATCTTAAGCGTAGTCACCTGTCAATTCTTTTCCTTTATACTAGCCCTTTCTCAATACATGGATATTTGTGAGGGAGTACGTATTACCCACACTCAATTTAATGTACTTGTGGGGCCCCTTTTTCTGGGGGGTACACCCCTTCTCTTCTAGAAGTCATGACTCTTGAC